>MDTD01028580.1_pt1 | contig 57620 bp, 44 predicted proteins | sample 811221 | NCBI WGS metagenome assembly MDTD01 (sample SAMN05326646, study PRJNA326480) | marine metagenome | isolation source: seawater | place: Pacific Ocean: South West | collected 2011
CAGTGGTCAGTGGTCAGTGGTCAGAGTGATGCATGACATCACATTAAGAATAAACCCTGAACCTCAGGCCGCGCGCGATAGTGCTCGTCCCACGCCCTGAGGGCGGACCGCTGACCAATCAGGTCCTCATCGGTGTATCGCATAAATTGGAAAAAAGCCGCCAGCGTGCAATCCGCGGTGCATGGCTGGTCACCGGTTAAAAAGGCACGGCCATCACGCAACAGTCCCTCCGCGTAGTCGAAGCCTGCCTGCATTTTGGTCAGCAATTCAGCGGCCCTGGCCGGATCCGGTTCGTAGTCGATGGGTGATTTCGTGAAGTGCACCCACCAGGCCAAATCAAAAGTGACCCGCATTTCCAGTGTGCGCTCGATGTTGCGCGCTAATGCGGAAGCCACGGGATCCGACGGCAGCAAGCGATGCTCCGGAAACGCGCTCTCAAGATAGTCAATGATCGACAGTGATTCTGTCAGGTATTCACCCGAATCAAGCTCGAGTACTGGCAACGTGCCGAACGGATTGCGGGCGAGGTGTTCAGGCTCTCGATGCTGACCTTTCAACGTATTCACGATCACGTTCTCTAATTGAATCTCCATACCTAGCGCTGCGCGTTCAGCTAAATACAGCGTGACCCGCATGGGGTTCGGGGCGAGGGGTACGGTGTAAAGCTTCATGAAGTCCTCTCAAGGCAAATCTCAGGAGGCCAGCCAGCCTCCTGATGGTGCCTGACCAAAGCACGCTGAACAGCCGGGTGCCACTAGTGGCGGGATGCAAGCAATCTCGAGGGCGGATAACTCCGCCCAAGCCACTCTCCTTACCGTTGCTAGGTGCGCTCGATCCCAGCCCCCATCGCAGCCCCCATCACAGTAAACAACGCGCGTTGGCTAGCGAATCTCTATGATCTGGAAATCCTGTGCCGCAGTGCGCCACTCCAGCAAAATATCGTAGACCGATCCGTCCATGATCGCATCGCTGATCGAAATCTGGCTGTCCTCCAGGCTGCATTCAGCACCAGACAGATCGACCTCATCATTTTTGCCGAGGTACGGCTTGTGGAAGCGCGTCACGACAAACGTCTTACTACTCTCCGCATATTGGCCATTGGTGTTATAGGCTCGGGCTGTGATCGTGTGCTCCCCCAAGTCCATGAGGCTGTAATTCCAGGCGGTCGAAAAACCTGAGTTCGCTGAGCCCTCTATATCGGGGAAGGCGTCTCCTACGTCTCCACGCTCACCGCCATAGGGCGCCTCGAACGCGTAAGCGCCATCGATCCAGATTTCAACCCGATCGACCCCTACTGTCGCAACGGACCAGCCTCTCAGATTGCCAACGCCCGAGTAGGTATCGCCCTTTACCGGCTCCTCCAGAGATACCCTGAGCGTATCACCCGGGGTCGCAGACGCCTCAAAAACCGGCTCTATCACACAGTCACTGGTCACCTGATCCACGGTAAAGACCGAGCCTGAAAGGGAGCCACCACAAGAACTCTTTACATCTGCCAGCGCATATCCTGCGGCAGGGCGAAATTCTACCCGTGCAGGCTCATCTGGGGTGATTTGGTAGGTTGTTGGCCCCGAAACTGACCCCTGCGCTGAAGTGGCGATCGTGACACGAGCGTACGAGCCATCATAGTCGTCATCCCAGCGCAAATGGAGTGATTCAGTGAGCTCTCCCGTCACCGGATCGGCGTAGATCCACCAAGACTCGCGGTAGTCACCGCCGAATTGGCTGGACTCTCCGTCTGCTTTGCACTCATCTAAATAGGCGTAATAGCCGGGCTCCAAATCTAAATCATTACTAAATTCGTTTACCAATGTCTCACCGGCCTGATTCAGAACTCCCACACCCCTCACGTCCAACGTGAAAGGCGTTTGATTGTCCAATCCGGGGCCATAGCGGACGCCTGTGCTGCCGTCATCGAGTTCACACTCCTCATCGATGACAAAGTCCCTTACCAATTCAGGAGAAAAGGTTTCGCCCGCATAGCCTGCCAGCATAAATCGCGTCTGCGTAAACCCTCTTGCATTGTCAGCCGACTCTGGATCACCCTCCGGGAGCCCACACTGCAGGCCGTCACAAGCGATGAGCTCAGGATTTGAAAAATAAGGTCTCTCCCGCTCGTCGCCGTAACTCATGATGGTATGAAAACGTGTGCCATAGTGGCCAAAACTGTAAGTGTAGGCCCCGATCTCGCCTGGCTCGGCAATCCGGCGCTCATGCTGCGAACCGAGGAGATGTCCAATCTCGTGAGCTGTGGTGGTGTCGGTACAGTAATCACTGCCGGGCGCCTCAACGGGGAGCCATTGCACAACCGCTGTATAGAGACGCCGCCACGGCTCGCCGTCGTAAACACCCACATACGCGATACCACAAGCGTCATCGTTGGCAGGAATGTTTTCGCGCAACGTCAAAACTAAATCCGCACCATAAAAACTGCGATCCATTTCGATTTCGCTAAAAGCACCCTCGGCCTCGAACATCTGATCGAGCACCTCTTCCTGAAGGAGCGACGCCTCCACCTGCAGTCCTTTGACACCCACAATATTGACCTGCATGTCGATTCGGCTATCACGCATCGCCTGATTTGTCACCTCGGTGACCAAATCAGCAATAGCCTCTGGATCCGTCATCCCTGTCTCGTGATAAAACAGAATATCCAACGTCGCCGTGCCGGACCTGAATTGTGGGTAGCGCACTTCCTCATCGGCTAAATTCTTTTGCGATTTCAGCTTCATCGCACGGCGCCCCGTCTCGACAGCAACCGGCTGCCACTGCCGTCGCGCCTGTGGCCGCAATACGGCGCCGTGGTCAGCCGGTCGTGCCAAGAGCGGATCTGCGTAATGCCACTGCAAGCCCTCAGCGGTCTGAGTGAGACGGTATGCGAGGTCACTGCTTCGAATCGACCCCTCAAGTCTGCCCTCGGACGTGACCACCATGATGAGCCTTGCTCCAGCGCCACTCAGCCCTGAAATCACTCTGTTCCCGAGCGATGAGCGCCGCGCGGCCTGTATTTGGAACTCATGGATCTCACCGTATTCAGAACGGATGGACATGACGTCGCCCACCCGCACATTCATGGACTGCAGTGACGTAATGGGCATGAATTCACGCTGACCGCGCTGTAGTTCGAGAGAGATGCCGTCGGCCATGACCGCAGTCGACAAAAAGCACATCAAGGCGATGACACACGCGCAGAGTTTTTTGAAGCCTGCGCGTTTCTGGAGGGGTTTAGTAAAGAATTCCATTTCTAATACTCCAAACCAATTGCAGTCTTAGAGGTATAACACCACATAGGAATGATGAAGGTAAATGACTGTGAGCAAGGAAGCCACTTTTTACGCCATATACGATGCAGACGGTTCTTGGGTGGGAGAACTGCGATATCTCAAAGATAAGTGCCTCGGCAAAGCCGTGTGCGCACTGTGTGATCTCTCACACGGCTGGAACCCGCTGGGCAAATCGGCCTTCAATCGACGGCAGGGCGCAGCTGGCAACCTGGTGTGGGCACACCGGGATGAGTTACCGGAACGCGTTTTAACGCACGTGAAAGATCATTTGCCCTGCGTTGCACGGGATGATGGTCATGCCGTGGAGGTTTTGATCTCCCGCGACGCGCTGAAGGGATGCGAAGGTGACTTCAAAGTTTTTGAGCATCTGTTGGAGCAAAAACTGGGAACCACGATCGCGACTTGAAAGCGCGCCCCTGCCGCGTCACTTAAACGTCGCCATCAACCCATCCATATTGAACAGTATTTGCTTCAGCATGGCGCTGTGAGAGTCAGGTTTGCGGCACCCCCGGTCGATGTTTTGATTTCTGTGCCGGCAGGCCTAGCACCCACCCGTGGGCGAGACGCTAGATCAAACGCGTTACGGGCACGCCGCTCTCGAGAAGATACGGCTCTAACGCACGGTATAAACGGCGATAGCGGAAAAACGGGACCTTTGGGTACAGGTGATGAATCGCGTGATAGTTCTGGTAACCCCAGATTAAGGTCATAGCGGTGTCCAGCCCGGTTCGCGCCTGATAAACCGTTGTCGTTTTCATGCGCTCCTGCTCACCATGTGGGTGATGCACCGACCAGGCGAACAAAGTCACCAACACCGCGTTGCCGATCATCTGTCCCAGTATCAGGGTGAGGAGCGTGACGCCCAGATCTGCGCAGGAGAACAGCACGATCAGTCGGGTCGCAACAATCGCCAACATCTCTCGTCTGACGGTCACTTTTTCTGCATCGGTAAAGTGAGCGAAAGACGCTGCGAACAGCCACTCCTTCGGGACGCCTTTCATCCACGCGATTGCCAGCTCAAATGCGTTGCCTGCTGACAGGACCATATCGGGATCTTCTGAGGGATCATTTGTCGCGCGGTGATGTTTAAGATGCGACCGCCTGTGCGCGGCAAAGGAAATACCCAGGAAATGCCCCGCCACATAACCCACCCACTCATTGATCCAGCGACGCTCCACTGACATCCCCGTCACAGCGCCATGCACGGCATCGTGCAACGGTGTGTAGACCGCATAGGTGCAAAAACTGACGCCCGCGAGCACCCACCAGGAAAAGGTCAGTTCGGCGAGTAAATACGCGATGCAGGAAACATACACGGCCACACAGGTGAGCAGCAAAAGGAGCGTAGGCCAAGCGAATCCGCCGATATGGCGAATGACGATCTGCTGAGCTTCTTGTTCGGTGGTGACCATATTGGCCTCAATCTTATCTTTCCCAATAAAGCGCCCGAGCGCTGCACGTGTGCCAAAGGCTAACGCGATCGGCGGGCTGAATCGACCTCATTTGGTGCAAAATGTGACATTGAGTATCGCCTGTCACGTTTTGCTAATCGCCCTCCATTCGGGTTATTCGACGCACTCGACAGCAGGCTGATATCGTTTCCGGGTCGGTGGGCAAAGGATGTATCGACCCTTTCCAGACTGAACGCAGCACATTAACAAGGACAGACTATGAACCCCAATATCACTATCAGGCGCGCGCACCAGGATGATTTATCCAGTCTGGCGACGTTGTTTGATCTGTACAGGCAGTTCTACGAGTGTCCTGCAGATCTGGACGCGGCAACGAACTGGATTCAACACAACATAGAGGCTCAGCGCTCCGTTATCTTTACCGCTGATACTGGCTCGGAACTGCTGGGCTTTACGCAGCTCTACCCGGCATTGTGCTCTGTCGACCTTGTCGAGTACTACGTGCTCTACGACCTTTACGTGCTAGAGCGCGCACGTCGGCAAGGTGTAGCAAAAGCACTGATGAACGCGGCCAGCGAATGGGCGCGAGAGCAGGGCGCGGCGCGACTGGATTTGGAGACCGCTCGGGACAACAGGGCGGGCCAAGCGCTTTACAGAAGTCTTGGCTACACCCTAGATGAAGTCTTTCTAAAATTCAGTCTGGACCTCACCACACCGTTTAACGCCGGTTAAGCGACTGCATTACCTGCCACAGGGGTCCGCGTGACCATGCAGATCAGCCAGTCCTAGTAAAAAGCTAACCGGTTGGCACCTCGTTAAAGGGAATACCCTTGTCCAGACGCGGTTCCTGCGGCAAGCCCAATACGCGCTCAGCAATGATATTCGCCATGATTTCATCGGTGCCGCCGGCAATACGGAGCCCCGGCGCTCCCATGTAGGCGCGCTGGATAATGCCCGCCTTCGCCGCCAGCGCCTCGTCAGCGATTGCGCCACTGGCACCGAGGAGATCCATCAAATAAGAGGCCATCGCCTGCATCTTAGGTGCACCGACGAGCTTACCAATGGAGTTTTCAGGGCCGGGCAACTCGCCACGCGACAGCGCAGTAAGTGAACGGTACCCCGTATATTTCAGCCCGGACTCTTGCACATACCAGTTAGCAATCTTGGCGCGGACGGCAGAATCCTCGAGGGCGGGCCGACCGTCAATCTCTAGCTCCTGCGCCACAGACATTGCCAGTACTGCATCCATCTGACCAAAACCGCCGCCAATCGCGGCACGCTCGTTCATTAACGTCGTCAAAGACACCTGCCAGCCTTGACCCACCTCTCCCAGGCGCTGGCTGTCAGCCACTCTGACGTCAGTGAAATACACCTCATTGAAATCGGATTCACCGGTCAGCTGCTTGATGGGCTTGATCTCTACACCGGGCGCTTTCATGTCGACGTAAAAATAGCTCAGCCCCTTGTGCTTCGGCACGGTCGGGTCGGTCCGCACGACGATCACGCCGTAGTCGGAAAAGTGCGCGCCCGAGGTCCAGATTTTCTGTCCATTGATAACCCAACTATCGCCGTCGCGTTCGGCACGCGTGCGAAGCGCTGCGAGATCTGAACCACCGGCTGGCTCCGAAAACAATTGGCACCAGACCTCCTCGCCGCTTGCCAGCGGGGGAAGAAAACGCGCTTTGTCTTCGTCGCTTGCCCAGGCCATGAGAGTCGGCGCAATCATGCCCTGACCGATGAGGAAAAAGGTCGCGGGCAACTCATACTTTGACTCTTCCTGGCGCCAGATCACCTCTTCTATCGCTGATGCGCCGCGGCCGCCAAATTCCGGTGCCCAACCGATGCAGGCCCAACCTGCGTCGTACTTTCGCTTTTGCCACAGCTTGGCTTGCTCCAGGGGCGGGAGTGCACGAAACGCGTCATCCGTGGGGGCATTCTCTGCCAGCCAGGTCGAAGCTTCCTCCCGGAAGCGAGCCTGTTCAGGTGTATCGTTAAAGTCCATGTCGTTCCCCTTATGCCGCAGCCGATTGCTCGGCCAACGCCGACACCAGACGGTCCTGCCACACCGCTTCGCTGCCAATCGCCAGGCTCAACAGCTTTGCGCGACGGTAATAAAAATGACAGTCGAATTCCCACGTGAAGCCCATGCCGCCATGAGTCTGAATGTTTTCTTCTGCCGCGAACGTGGACGCCTGAATCGCTGCCACCCTTGCGGTCGCCGCAGCAAGCGGCAGCTCATCGCTACCTTCGGCCAGCGCCCAGACACCGTAATACGCGTTACTGCGCGCCAGCGTGTTCTTGACGTACATGCTGGCCAGCTTGTGCTTGATAGCTTGATAGGAACCGATCGCGCGCCCGAATGCGAAACGCTGCAAGGCGTAATCTCGCGCCTGAGTCAGGGCTGATTCGGCCACACCAAGTTGCTCCCAGGCATAGAGGACCGCAGCACCGTCGAGTAACCGCAGCCACTCCTCTACCTGCAACGTGCGATCCCCCAATACCCGGGTTTCTGTGCCATCGAAGGTCATCGCACTGTGGCCACGACTGGTATCGAATGTCAGGACTGGCTCGATGGAAACACCCGCCTGCGCAGTCGGCACCAAACAGGCTTCAAGCCCGGCGTCAGAGCGCGCCAACACAATGACCACATCGGCAATTGCAGCATCGGCGACCGGCACCTTATGGCCCGTCAGCGACGAACCCTCACGACGGGTCTCGAGCTGGTCGAGCGCCAATCGCCCAGGTCGCTCGGTCATGGCAACCGTGGCAACACACTCACCACCGGCAAGCTTTGGTAGCCATTCAGATTTTTGGGCCTCGGTGCCGAAGCGCTGGATCGCCTCGCTGGCCAAATACACCGAGCTGCTGAAAGGCAGCGGTGCAGCGCTGCGGCCCATTTCCTCAGCAAGAATGGCGAGCTCATAGTAGGAAAGCCCCAAGCCGCCGTATGCCTCGGGAATCACGGTAGCGGTCCAGCCCATGTCCGCGACTTTTTTCCAGAGCGCGGCGTCCCAGTCGTGATCGCCATCGAGCACAGCGCGAACCGCAGAGGTAGGACAGTGCTCAGACAGAAAACCACGCGCCTGCTCGCGGAGCAGCTGCTGCTCGTCAGAAAACTCAAAATTCATACTTGTCGCTCGATCAGATAACCCGGCGTAGGGTAGCAGAAGTACCTAAGCACTCATGCTGCGGCCAGCAAGGCGGGCGCTTGCTGGCGCAGGCGCCAGTAGCGTTCAGGCGACTCGAAGCCAAGCTCGTCTCTCACTTGCTCGAGAGGCTCAGCGAGGCGCTGCTCCCACTCAATTTCTGCCATCCACTGTGCACGCTGAGCAATATGAGCACCCTCATTAATCAGCTCGCGAACATCAAATTGCGGGACCTCACGGAGGTACTTCCACTTCGCAATCCAGATGATAAAGCGGATACCCCGGTTGGGTGTTTGAGTCGTCATGAACGAGAGTAGCGAGAGCTCTCCGATCGGATCCCTGCCATAACCTGTCAGAACGTGCTGTAGATCGTGGATATCGCGCAGCCGATCTGCTAACCAGGCCTCGTCGGCAGACAGCCCCTTGTAGAGCGCCTCGCGAGATGCTGTTTCACTGGAGGCAATTAACCCGTCAGCCGATAGATCTTCGGCGTGAACGAAATCGTAATAGGCGCGGCCGACGCTACCTGCCGGCAAGCTTAACAGGGCCTCCCGGTCATTCAGGGCCGGCACGATAGACGGCTTTTTCTGCAGCAAGGCCCGGCCGCGATCGCTGGCTTGAAGGCGTCTGACGGCATCGCCGAGGCTATCGCCTTTCAAGGCCTCGATGATGTGAAACACTTGCGTAGTGTCGTCCGGATTGCGCAAGAGCTCGCGCATGGCTCGCCATGCAGCAAGCGGTTTAATTTGGTTTCTCACCCAGCTCTTTTTAACGGTCTTTAACCGGCGCATGATGTTCATAAGGCTTTCTTAGATCAAATCTCTCTGATGTTTGCTGTAGTCCTTTACTGGATCGCGATCGCGGCAAATGCAGCCACTATTGCTCGGGTGTCGACGCGCCGGTCAGGCAACAACAATAAACAGCATAGCCGCGACCGCGGCACCCAACAACGCATAGGGCAACTGCGTGACGGCATGCTCATGGGTCGTACAGCCCGCACCCTGAGCAGACAACACCGTTGAATCTGAATAGAAACAGGCTTGAGAGCCAAAGGCACTTGCTGAGAACAGCGCGCCCATCACCAAGGGGATGCTGACATCAAAGGTTTGGGCCAACGGAAATGCGATCGGCATGGTAATGGCAATCACGCCCCAGTTGGATCCAGTGGTAAACGACAGCACCGACACCGTAACAAACACCACAACGGGCAACATGCCGGCCGTCATAAATGGCGAGACCGCATCTATAACATAAGGCGTTAGACCCAATCGGTCATTGGCCTCAACAAAGACAAACAAGGTCAGCAACATGGCCAACACAGGCACCATGGACTTAATTCCCTCAATACAGGTATCGAAGACCTCGAGCACCGGCATCACCCGCCAAACCGAGTAATAGGCGGACGTAAACAGAATGCCGGCGATCACACCGCGCAACAGGTCAACAGTGGGGAGCACGGTGAACACAATCATCGCAACCATCGGCAGGAAAAATACGCTCATGCCGCCCCGAGCATTGTCTTCAACGGTGAGCGCCTGCTCCTCCGCGACACCGAGATCGCCGGTGCGCTCGGCGAGCTCCTCGGCGCGACGCATGGCGCCCACCAGCGGAATCACACCCATCGCCACCAAGGGGACGATGAGCAACGCCACCATGGGGTAATAAAGATAAGGGATCGTCCCGACAAACATGGCAATGCCCTGACCCTCAGCGGCTACACCGTTCTGTTCGAGCAAGCCAGAAAAATAAGCGCCCCAGCTGGACAGCGGGACAAGTAGACACAGCGGGTCCGCTGTCGAATCCACCACATAAGCCAGCATGGCGCGAGACGTTCTAAAACGATCAGTCACCGCTTTCATCGTGGCGCCTACCGTCAGCGAGTTGAGGTAGTCATCCAGAAAGATCAGCAAGCCCAAGCTCCAGGTCGCCAGCAGACTACCCTGCTTGGTCTCTATTCGACTGATCAGCGCCTTGCCGAGGGCATACGATCCTCCCCCTTTCACCAACAGGGCTATGAAACCACCATACAGGCCGCAGACTAACAGTACCCAGGCGACATCCTCGGTCATTAATGTGGACAACGTGGCTTGCGCGGTCGCGTCCAGAAACGCCACGCCTTCCATAATAAAGAATGCGACCAGCACCCCCGCCAGCACCGATTCCAGCGTGCGCCGGCTCCACAGCGCCAGGCCCAATACCACCAGACTGGGCAATAAAATGATCAATCCATCATTCACTTTGTGATGACCTACATTACGGAGCCTATGGCAACCTCAAATAAAATCAGTTTCGAGCACCGACGATCGCTGACTGCGCCCTGGATCAGACTCTTGGCTACCGCGCTGTAAATGTGGGGTTTTTCCCTTGGAGCGATCACGAGCAGCCGTGTAAGGTGTTGAGACTTCTTACGCCACAATACGCGAAGTCAGGGCGCCCGTGTCACTCCAATCGCTGATCGACAACATCGCTGCCGCCACGCCGGGCCCCCAAACCTGCGCGGTGTTTGATTTTGACGGGACGATTATCTCGGGGTACTCAGCGACCGCGTTCCTGAAAGACCAGATCGCGCGGGGGGAAATCGCGCCAGCCGATCTGATTCAGCTCACGCAGGCTGCCACGCGCTTTGGCATTGGATCACTGGGCTTCTCTGCGCTCATGGCGGTGCACGCGCAATATCTGGCGGGCCGCTCTGAAGCAGAATACGTTGCCAACAGCGAGCGGTTATTTCGTCGAGCAATCGCGAAGCTTATCTATCCTGAGGCACGACAGCTGATAGAGGCCCACCGAGCCGCTGGACACAGCATTGCGATCATCAGCTCAGCCACTCCTTACCAAGTCATGCCCGCCGCAAGAGATCTGGGCATCGAAGATGTCTACGCATCCGATCTTGAGGTTGTCGACGGGCAGTTCACTGGCGGCGTCGTAACACCGACCTGCTTTGGTCCAGGCAAAGTCGATGCAGCGGAGCGCTTTACTGAAAAACAGGGCAGTGACCTCGAGCATTGCTTTTTCTACAGCGACAGCACCGACGATATCGAGCTACTTGAAGTTGCCGGTCGGCCGGTGGTACTGAACGGCAGCCGCGAATTAAAGACGATTGCCCGTGAGTCAGGATGGTCCGCTGCTGACTTCAGTAGTCGAGGCCCTGCATCAACCAGCGAAGTGTTGCGCTCCATAGCGGCCACCGGCTCATTGGTGGGTAGCTTCATGATGGGCTTGCCCCTGTATGCGCTGAGCCGATCGCGGCGAGACTCGGTGAACTTTTCCATCTCACTATTCGCCGAGACAGCCAGTGCGCTCATTGGTTTAGATCTTGATGTGCAGGGCAGGGAGCACCTGTGGAAAAAGCGCCCCGCCATTTTTATGTTCAATCACCAAAGCAATGCCGACATGCTGATCATGGCCAATATGGTCAGGCGAGATATCATGGGCGTGGGCAAGCGCGAGCTCAAGAACTTACCCATCATTGGTCCGTTGATGGGTGCAGCCGGTGTCGTGTTTATCGACCGGAGTGATCGACACGCTGCGATAGAAACCATGAAGCCGCTGGTCGAAGCCATGCGCAGCGAAGGGAAAAGCCTTGTGATCGCGCCCGAGGGCACGCGGGCACCCACCCGCAAGTTGGGCGCCTTTAAAAAAGGTGGCTTCCACGTCGCCATCCAATCAGGCGTCCCGATTGTGCCTGTGGTCATCCACAACTCCAGTGACATCTCACCCAAGGGCGATAAAATTTTCCGGAGCGGCACGGTGAAGGTGGACATCTTGCCTGCCATCGATACCGGCGACTGGTCGGTCAGCACCATCGATGAACATGTCACTCATGTCCGCAATCTGTTCCTGAAAACCTTGGGACAGCCCGAACTGTCGGTTGAGGAGACGGTGGCATTGCGTCGCGATACGCCTGAGGACCTCAGGCCGGAAGTGCGGGGTCAGCGCAAGTCTCAGTCATTGAAGACGGCGTTGACAGAAAGGTCTCAAAAGAAGCGTTCCGATAATATCGACGATCAACGACTCCCGGAGGCGCTGGCGCAGGTATTTGAGCAGGACGACGATCCCGAGACACCTGCCACCAGGCATTAAGTGGGCGCACCAGCCACATTGCAAAATCACATGGCACCAACGCCGTGGCCCGGGAACGCTGATCAGGTCATCTTCTTGTTGGACGCCGATCGCGCTTTCGAAAGGCAGGTCCTGAAAGAGTGGATCAGTCGCCATGCCGCCGACACGCCTCACATCACTGTCTGTATTGCACTACGAGATGACCGCAAAACCCTCGCGGTGGACGAGCTGGTGCGCGCTTTGGAGCAACAGCCCGAGGCGTCGGTTGCGCCACTCAGGTTATCTTGGTTGCAACGCGAGCGAACCCACAAAGCCGGTCCGAGGCCGATCGACCTGCTCCGCGGGGGCGACAGCAGGCCATCGCGTTTCCTTGCCGGGCGCGTCGCCAGGCGACAACCTGCGCGCGTGCACTTCACCATGGGTGAGCCCGGTACCACGGCAGCTTTGGCAGAGCGCTTTAACGCAAAAACCGGCCTGACTTCTCACGACAATCTCGAGGATTTCGCGGTATTCATTGCCAGACAGGCAGCGGTTGTCCTGGATATGGCTGAACGCCAGCTGATCGGGGGCCGTTATAAAGTCCCGCGCTATGTCCAGCAGGGCATTCGCAACAACCGCGAATTCAAATCTAGTTTGGCAAACATTGCGCGTGACAACGGCCAAACGACCAAAGCGGTCAGAGCCGAGGCAAACGAATACTTACGCGAGATGATCTCGATTCCCACGCGATTTTGGCTCGATGTCTGGGCCAAGCTCTGCGCAATCTGCCTTGGGCTCGGGTACGACAAATCCCTGCAATATGATGCCGCCGACGTCGAGCGTATCCGGGACATCGTGCGCCGATATCCCTCAGCGCTACTGTGGACACACAAGACCTACATCGATGGATTTGTGGTGCCGAAAATCCTGTTCGACAACAACTTCCCGATGCCGCATTTCTTCGGCGGCGCGAACCTGAACATTCCGGTGCTGGGTTTTTTCCTGCGGCGCGCGGGGGGCATTTTTATTCGTCGCAGTTTTCAGGATAACGAGGTCTACAAACTCAGCCTGAAGCAGTACATCGGTTACCTGATGGAAAAGCGGTTCCCCATGACCTGGTCCTTCGAGGGCACCCGCTCAAGACTAGGTAAATTGATGCCACCAAAGTACGGACTTCTGAAATACGTCCTCGAAGGGGCACACCATGCTGGCGCCAGAGACATTCACATCATCCCAGTTTCGGTGTCCTATGATCTCGTTCGCGATGCCGAGGAGTACGCTCGGGAACAGTCTGGTGTCCCGAAGGCGCCGGAATCCGTTGGCTGGATGGTCCGCTACCTGAGGAGCCTCGCGCGCCCCATGGGGCGCATCCATGTGAACTTTGGTGAGCCTGTGCAACTGGCCTCGGCGCCCGACCCTGAGGATCAACTGGCTATTTCCAAAATCGCGTTTCAGGTGGCGGTGGAAGCCAACCGCGTCACACCCGCTACATTCCCTGCGGTCGTCTCGACTGCATTGCTGGGCGTTTTTCCCCGCGCACTGACGGAACCCGAAATCGTCCGCGAGGTGTCCGTTATGACGCAATGGGCCACATCGCGAGGTGTCCGCTTGTCGCCCGACTTCAATCTCGACTACGCCTCCAACATGGCTGGCCTGCTCGAGAACATGATTAAAGAGGGCATCATTACGCGCTTTGATGGCGGGCCCGAGACGGTTTACGGCATTGCCGAGGGGCAAGCGCCGATTGCGAGTTTTTACCGCAACACGATTGTTCATTTCTTTCTGGCGAGAGCGGTCGCTGAACTCGCCCTCCTCGCAGTGAGTGAACAACCCGAACATCCTGCCCCACTCACTCTATTCTGGGCTGAAGTGCAGGAACTGCGTGACCTGTTCAAGTTCGAATTTTTCTATCCCGACACAGAATTGTTCGAGCAGGATATCGACGCTGAGCTATCGCGTGAGGAACCTGAATGGCAATCTCTACTGGGTAAAGGTGCCGATAACGCGCGACTGATCATCAACCGCATGTCGCCTAAAGTCGGTCATGTGACCTTCTCCCTATTCGCCGAGGCCTACAGCGTTGGAGCCGACCTGTTAGTGCGTCACCCCCAGAGCGAGGCCATTGATGAGGGCACGTTTATCGATCGATGCATGAGCTATGGCAAGCAGGCATACTTGCAGCGCCGTATCAGTAGCGAGGCCTCCATAGGAAAATTGCTCTATGCCAACGCCTGGAAGATGTTAATGAGCCGCGGACTCATCCATGGCGCTGAAGGCCGCTTGCAGCAGGCAGAGGCGCTGAATCAATTGATCAGGCGGCTCGAGGTCATCCGCGCCATGCGCATTGCTGATCGCGGCGCCAGCACTTTGAGGGATGTGGCGCGTGGAAAGATCTAAAGTAGCCATTCTGGGCGGCGGCTCCTGGGGCACCACCACCGCCTCGGTCATTAGCCGCCAATGCGACGCCTTGTTATGGGCACGCGATGGCCAGATTGTTGCTGAAATCAACGAACAGCGCACCAATCAGCGCTACCTCGGCGACGCACCGCTCAACCCAAAGCTGGCGGCCACAACCGATATCGGCGACGCAGTAAAGGACGCGAAAGCCGTTCTCATCGCCGTACCCAGCAGCCACTTCCGAGAGGTACTCACCACCGCAGTAGGGGACTTGCCGCCCGGCATCCCGGTCATCAGCTTGAGCAAAGGTCTGGAGAAAGGCAGCCGCATGCGCATGACCGAGATCATTCGGGAGGTGGCACCGGGACGCATACCCGGCGTGCTCACCGGGCCCAACCTCGCGCTAGAGATTGTCGCCGGCCAAGCGGCGGCCAGCGTCTTGGCGCTGGAGGATTACAACGCCGCCCTTGCCCTTCAGCCGCTACTCAACGTCGGGCTGTTCCGGGTTTACACCAACGATGACGTGATCGGCTGTGAGTTGGGCGGCGTGCTGAAGAACATCATCGCCATCGCTGTTGGAATGGGTGACGGTCTGGGCGCAGGTGATAACACGCGCGCGGCTTTGATCACGCGCGGGCTGGCCGAAATGAGCCGCTTGGGAGAGGCGCTGGGTGGCAAGCCGGGCACCTTCGCGGGACTGGCGGGCATGGGCGACATGATCGCCACCTGCACCAGCCCCCAGAGCCGCAATCGGCACGTCGGTATGGAATTGGCGAAAGGCCGGTCTATCGAGGACATTATCGACAGCATGCACATGGTGGCAGAGGGCGTGAAGAGCGCCCCGACGGTAATCGAGCTCGCGCGTGAGCACGGCATCGAATTGCCCATCAGTGAGGACGTCTACCGAGTCATCACGGGAGAGTCGAATGCGAGAGGAGTCTATCGGGGCTTATTGCGTGTGACGGCCGGAGCAGAATCAGAGCCGGGTTAATACTCCCCTTCTAGGCGTCACGGCGCTTGACATACACCCTATTCCGAGCCGAATGGCAGGCAGATCGTTACGCCATCTAGGCACCCTGAGATCCCACGTCAGCCGGTGCAGTGCGGCTTCATTCTTTGATCCATATCGACGCGACCGTCGCGAGCTCGAATTGTGGAAAATGCCCTAGCTCCACCTGCCCTAGTTGGCTACGCTTTTCTGGTAATGGCGCCGAGCCGGATAAAGTTGTCGAGTCTGAAACCATGTTCACCTCACCTGTTAAACCCTCCCCCTACCGACTGATTCTGATCGTCCTGATCTCAGTGCTAACGGGCTGCGCCACGAGCCCCACAGGACGCACACAGTTCATATTAATTTCACCTGACGCCGCCATTCTCGAATCGGAAGCCGCCTACCTCGATACCCTTCGGCAACTCGATGAAGAGGATAAGTTAGTGAGCGATCCGTTGACGGTCGCCCGCGTCGCCAGAATTACCGGGCGACTGGTTTCGATCGCTGTGACGGACTTTCCTGAGAGTGGGGATTGGAAGTGGAGCGTCGCGATTGTCGATGACACCGAGACAGTCAATGCCTGGTGTATGGCCGGGGGCCGCATGGCGGTCTACACGGGGCTATTTGATCAGCTCGAGCTCACCGATGATGAGTTCGCGCAAATCATGGGTCATGAAATTTCCCACGCGCTCGCGAATCACACAGCAGAGCGCATGTCCCGTGCCATGGCGACCGCCGCGGGCGTTGCCGTCATCGGTGCCGCGTCTGATAACAGTGGCGCGGCAATGGCGGGGGCCTCGGTGATCGCCAATGTGGCACTGACTCTCCCCAACAGCCGCGACGCCGAAAACGAAGCCGATGTCATGGGCATGGTGCTTGCGACCAAAGCAGGCTACGACCCCGAGGCAGCCGTTACCCTGTGGCAAAAAATGGGGGATCTGAACGACGACCGTCCCGCTGAATTCCTGAGCACGCATCCAGCCCCCGAGAACCGGCAGGCAGCGCTCAACACCATGATTCCGCGCATGCTGCAGGTGAATCCGGATCGCACCAAGGCGGCCATTCACCCGGTCACGATCGTCCAGTGAATAAAGACTGACTAGCGGACGGTGTGAAGGAAGTGGAGGTGATCCTCGTACTGGTTGAGGATGTCGACAATCACTTGCTCCTGTGACCACCCCATCACGTCGTAATCCTGACCACCCTCTGTCAGATGCACCTCAGCCCGATAAAAGCTGACTGCCCTATCGCCACTCGTGCCTGCCGACAGTGAGGCATCAGGCATAGGATGAAGCCGCGCGCGAACCTCATAGCTAAAGTCGGGCTCGTCGCCATGAGAGACCTCCAGCCGCACCGATAGCGCATCGTCTTCGGTAATCACCCGCGCTGCCACGCCGCGCTCTGCCAGGGCACTTGCAAAAGACTGCATGGCAGGATGTATGGTGTTGCGCTGAAACGCCTGCACAGTCTGATCATCGGGATAATCCAGTAACACACGAAGCCGCTCTCGCCAGCCCTCAGCCGCCATCGCGGGTGGTGTGTGCGTCGAGTGGGCATCGCGCTTGGCTCCATCAGCCAGAATCGCGCGACCAAAACCCCAGAACGCACCGAGCAAAGCGATGGCGAAGGGCAGGGCGCTGGCAATGGTGGCCGTTTGTAATGCCTGCAGACCACCACCGAGAAGGAGCAGCGAGGCGGCCAATGCAATGACTAGCGTCCACAGTGTCCGCTGCAGGGCCGGGGTGTTATCGACGCCCTTGGCGCTGAGCATGTTCAACACCATGGCGCCACTGTCTGCAGAGGTGACAAAGAAAATGACAATCATCAGCAACGAAATGACGCTGAGTATTTTTGTCGCCGGGAGAAACTCCATGAAGCGGAACAATCCGACTGCAGGGTTTTCCTGCACGGCCGTCCCCAGTTCTGTCACGCCTTGATTACCGATGAGCTCCAGCGCGCTGCCCCCGAGCACACCCATCCACAGGCAGATAAACAAGGTGGGCACAACCGTCACGCCGATCAAAAATTCGCGAATGGTCCTGCCGCGGGAAATGCGCGCCACGAACACCCCAACAAATGGTGTCCAGCTGATCCACCAGCCCCAATAGAAAATAGTCCATCCTCCGAACCAGTCGGTTTGGTCATAGACATACATGTCCAGGGTGCGTGGAATGAGTCCGGCGACATAGGCGCCAAAATTCTGCAGCGTGCCAGAGAGCAAGAGCGCTGTCGGTCCCGTTAGCAATATGAGCAGCAACAGCAGCACTGCGAGCACGATGTTGATTTCTGACAGACGCTTAATGCCCGTATCGAGACCGAGAATGACCGATACCGTGGCCAACGCCATCGTGGCGAAGATGAGGACCACCTGTACCCAGACATCAATTGGCAGTCCAAAGAGGTAGTTGAAGCCCGTATTGATCTGCAACACGCCCAAGCCGAGGCTGACCGAGATGCCGCAGGTCGTGCAGATCACCGCGAAAACGTCGACCGCGGCGCCGACAGGGCCATGGATGCGCTCGCCAATCAGCGGATAGAAAGCGGAGCGCAAAGTCAGCGGCAGGTCATGGCGGTAGGCGAAATACGCCAGAATCATCGCAACCACCGCGTAGGTCGCCCAGGCATTGAAGCCCCAGTGGAAATAACTGATCTGGATGGCTTCGGTTGCAGCAGCTGGGGTGCCGCCCGGTCCGGTAGGTGGAGACAAATAGTGCATAACCGGCTCGGCGATACCGTAGAACATCATGCCGATGCCGATACCCGCGGAAAACAACATAGCGAACCACGACAAGAAGCTGTATTCGGGCTCTGCGTGGTCGGGACCGAGCTTAATGTCGCCATAGCGCGAAAACGCCAGAACGGCGACGATCACAGCAATTAGCGACACGATCAACACATAAAACCAGCTTGCTGTGTCAACAATCACCGCCTGAACACCCGCAAACGGGTTGCTGCCCGCCTCTGGAATCAACAGCACCATCGCAATAGCGCCGAATAATAGAATCAGCGCGGGAAAACACACCGCGGCATCCAGCGTGAATCGGCTATTGCGCTGCTCGGTGTGTTGGTGCTCGGACATAGTGGGCTCTGACGGACGTGATGCCGCAGTGTACCCGATAAGTTTCAGCGGCTCAGGAACGGCCGGAACCCCTTATGAATACTTGTTCTGAACAAGTCTGGCGTTTGCAGGTCAGCCCCATAACAGGTAGGGTGTCGCCTACGTTTTTTTCCAAAAATAACGATTTCCATTGCCATTGAGAAAAAGGGAGCCAGTATGTCTCATCCCCAACGTTTTCAACGCACACCCCTAGCCGCTGCGCTAGGTGTTGCACTCCTGCCGCTGGTAGCTAGCCCGGTTCACGCACAACTCGAAGAAGTAGTTGTGACAGCGACCAAGCAAGAAGCCAGCTTGCAGGACGTCCCGGTTGCCGTATCAGCGCTGACTGAAGAGTCATTGAGCCAGCGTGGCGTGTCGAACTTCTCGGATTACCTGATCGAGTTGCCGAACGTCTCTGCGGGTGGTGCCGGCCCAGGCCAGAGCACCATGTACATTCGCGGCGTCGCCTCAACCACTCCCAACCTGACGACCTCAGGTGTGGCGGGCTTGAGCCCGAACGTGGCCCTGTACCTCGACGAACAGCCCATGGCACAGCCCGGCCGTAACCTCGATATCTACATCACTGACATCAACCGTGTGGAAGTGCTCGCTGGTCCTCAGGGCACACTCTTTGGTGCGAGCTCTCAGGCAGGCGTGGTACGACTGATCACTAACAAACCTGACCCCTCGGGCTTCTATGGCCGCGTACAGGCTGGCGCTTCGACCATGACGGATGGCGAAGCCAACTACAACGTGAGCGCGATGCTGAACATCCCTGTCAGCGATAACTTCGCGATTCGTGGCGTGGTCTTCACGGATGAGAAAGGCGGTTACATCGACAACGTCGCGGGCACGCGAACGGCGGCAGAGAGTGCGCGCTTCAGACCCGGCTCTACGGTGAGATCAAACGGCACTGAAGTAGGCTTCCGCGGCGGCTTTCAGGCCGGTGCCGATTTGAGCAACGTAACGTTCCTTGAAGCCAACAATTCAGCCTCCGGATTGGTTGAAGATGACTTCAACGACACCAGCTATACCGGTGGGCGTGTCGCGGTTCAATGGGACCTCAACGACAACTGGCGCATCAGTGCTGGCGCGATGGCGCAGAAGATCGAAAGTGACGGCACGTTCTACACCGATCCCAACCTCGCCGACGACTATCAGATCCAGCGCTTCGAGCGTGAGTTCGTTGAAGACGAGTACACCAACTTCCATTGGACGGTAGAAGGCCGTATCGGCGCGCTGGAAGTGCTCTACACCGGTGCGTTCACCGAGCGGGAAACTGATCAGCGGACTGACTACTCCGATTACCTGTTCATCGGTCAGTACATCCCCTACTACATTTGCGACTACTATGTGTCCTACACCGGCTTCTCGCCCTTGGGTGCTGGCATTCCCTCAGGCACTTGTCAGGCGCCTAATCTGTACACCACTAACAAGGTGGACAGTGAGTTCACCAGCCACGAGATCCGCTTCAGCACGGATCAGGACGCGCGCTTCCGCGTGACTGCGGGTGGTTTCTTCAGTGAAATGGAGCTGACCGAAATGGTCGACTTCTCCTACCCCGGCAGCAAGTTTGTTGACGCATGGGGTGGCGGCTACAACGGTACCGGGTTCGGTTTCGCCGAAAACTCCAACTACCCTTACGACGGTCAGGGCGGTTATAAGGTGGGCGCCGGTCCGTATCCGCGAGACACGGTGTTCAGAAACGACATCCTGCGAACCGATGACCGAATGGGCATCTTTGGTGAGGTCACCTTTGACCTGACTGATACTGTCTCGATCACGGGTGGTCTGCGCTGGTTTGACTACGAAGTGGATCTGGCCGGTAGCGCGAACTCGTCGTTCTACAACATGTCGGGAACGGACTACAACAAATTCGGTACCAACATCAACGACCTGTACGATGGTGACCAGTCCATTCGCTGGACTTATGCGGGCTTCTTCCCATACGAGGCGAGCCCCGTATACACCCCGGACAACCTGCCTTCGCAGGACGATCCCAACTATCAGCGTATCGTGAACAGCATCTACGCGCCGGACAAGGCGGAAGATGATGGTGTGATTGGTAAAGTCACCGTGTCATGGCGACCCAACGATGATCACCTCTGGTACGTCACCTGGTCAGAAGGCTTCCGAACAGGATTGCTGAACCGACCCGGTGGTGCGGTGCAATCAGCCACAGGCTATACCGTACCCTTTGATGTGAAGTCAGACGAACTGGTCAACATCGAACTGGGCTGGAAGCTCGACATGCTCGGCAACACGCTGCGCTTCAATGGATCGTTGTTCTTCCTCGACATCACAGATCTGCAGACTACGATCTTCGATACCAGCATCGTTAACCTGTTCTTCTCTGATAACGCGGCGGACGCTGAGGTGACCGGCCTTGAGGGTGACATCACCTGGGCACCGACATCTAACCTGACTATGGGTGCGGCGTTCTCCTTCCTCGATACTGAGATCACAGAGACACTCACGCCATCTACCGACGTGCAAAAAGGTCTGGAATTGGCCTACGCACCTGAGTTCCAGGGCAACCTCTGGGCGCGGTATGAGTGGACCATGGGCAATGGCTGGACAGCGCACATCATGCCCAGCATTAGCCACTCGGGTAAGTCTTACAGTGACATCATCACCATTAACCGGATGGAAGTACCCAGCTGGACAATGGCGAACGTTACGGCAGGCGTGACCTCAGACAAGTGGATGCTGGAAATGTTTGTCACCAACCTGACCGATGAGCAGGTCGTGACTGGCGCGAACTACGTGAACGATCGTGAGCGTCTGGCATTGGCTCCGCCAACCACATTAGGTGTAAGAGTCTCATTCGACTTCTGATCACTGATCAGTCATTGCACCTCTTGAAAAAGTGCCCCAATCGGGGCACTTTTTTTGTCTCTTTTATTTGTGTGAATAGCAGACGAAATCTATGACCTCGAACGCCAGTCAGACCGCCGAGGCGCTCACGGCAGCCCAGCAGCTCATCCAGCGCGGCGATGTTCAAGCGGCGCTTTCAGCCATAGAGGCGCTACCCCGTGATGTACAGCAATCACTTATGGGCGCTTATATGAAAGGTGTCTGCCTAAGAAATTTGCGCGACTTCGCAGCAGCGGAACAGGTGCTACTCGGTTTGGTTGAGCAACACCCATCCTACGGGCGGGCGTTTCAGGAACTCGGCCACCTGTACCGCGATGCCAATATGCCCGTGGAAGCACTGAATGCCTACGCCACTGCCTGCCACTTGAACCCGGGGCTCAAAGCGAGCTGGGCGGGCCAACAGCACTTGATCGGGAAAGACTCCCCGGAGCGCCTGTCTCAGATCAATCAGCGGTTGCAGTGGCTCGAATCCCTGCCTCCCAACCTAGCCGCGAGCTGGGATCTATTGCACGAGGGCAAACTCCACAAAGCGGAACAGCTCTGCCGGCAGTTCATGCAACAAAATCCACAGCACATCGATGGCATGCGCATCCTTGCCGAAATTGCCGTACGCAACGGTGTGCTGGAGGATGCGGAATTCCTGCTGGAGAGTGCGGTCGCTTTTGATGCCTCTCACCGGCAGGCACGTATCGATTACGTTCAGGTGTTGAGCAAGCGTCAACGCTTCCAAAAAGCCGTCGACGAAGCGAAGGCGCTGATGGAACAGGCACAAGATAGCCCGCAACTGCAGTCACTGTATGCCATTCAATGCATGCAGCTCGGTGATTACGAAACCGCTTTGACGCTGTTCGACAAGATTCTAGAGCGCGTACCACATGACCCGGTCACCAACGTGTCAAAGGGTCATGCCCTCAAGACAGGCGGGCGATCAGATGATGCGGTGGCCGCCTATCGTGCTGCCTTGGACAGTCAACCGTTTTACTGCGACGCCTGGTACTCACTCGCCAACCTAAAGGTGTACCGTTTCGACGACGCCGAGTTAGCTGCAATGGAGGCGCTGGAAAATAATCCACACCTCGGCGGCCAGGATCGCGTCTATCTGCAGTTTGCGCTCGGCAAAGCCTACGAAGACCGCAAAGACTTCGCGCAATCCTTTACGCACTACGCCAAAGGCAACGTGATCAAAAAAGCGCAGCTGCAGTACCGTGCCGAGGGTACGACCAAGGAGTGCGACGAACAGATCGCTGCCTGCACACCCGAGATCTTCGCGCGAGAAACGGGCTGTCCGGCCCCAGATCCGATTTTTATCCTCGGACTTCCCCGCGCCGGGTCAACCTTGCTAGAGCAGATTTTGTCCTCACACAGCATGGTGGATGGCACGCTTGAGCTACCCAACGTACTGTCGATCAGCGGTAAATTGAGACGTTTGGGCCAGCGACAGGGTAACCAGAAGTATCCCTTCAATTTGGCAGAGCTCTCAGCGGAGCAGCTGACAACACTCGGTGAGGAGTACATCCGCGACACCGAGATTCATCGGCAAGGTGCACCGTTCTTCATCGACAAGATGCCAAATAACTTTCGCCATATTGGCTTGATCAAACTGATGCTGCCCAATGCCAAGATTATCGATGCCCGCCGGGATCCCATGTCCTGCTGTTTCTCGGGCTTCAAGCAGCTGTTCGCAGAAGGGCAGATGTTTAGTTACGACCTGGAAGATATCGGTCAGTACTATCTGGACTACGTGCGGCTGATGGACCACTGGGACGCCGTACTGCCCGGTTTTGTGTTGAAAGTACAGCACGAAGATGTGGTTGCTGATTTAGAGACTCAAGTCAGAAGGATGCTCGACTTCTGCAATCTGCCTTTTGAAGAATCGTGCCTGGAGTTTCACAAGACTGAACGCAATGTGCGAACACCGTCGTCAGAGCAAGTCAGACAGCCTATCTTCTCCACAGCACTGGAGCAGTGGAAACACTATGAACCGTGGTTGGGACCGCTCAAAACCACGCTCGGCTCCGATTGGGTGACTCAAGAATAAGAGCCGATTCGGTTTACTGACTCTTTACCCACTCAAGAATCGACGAGAAGTCGCGGGGGCCATTGCCGTCTGACTGGTGAGCCGAGTAAGCCGCCATCGCCTGCTTACCCATTTGATTATTCAGCCCACAGCTGTCGGCTACCTCACAGGCAAGCCCCAAGTCCTTGAGCATCAGATCAACCATGAACCCGGGCTGGTAACCGCGGCTTGAAGGTACGCCTTCCATCACGTCGGGCCAGGGGTTGTAGACCTGCAATGACCAGTTGTTACCGGAGCTGGCTTTCATGATGTCTGACAGCACGGCAGGGTCCAGTCCATTGGCCTCGCCCATGGCTAAGGCCTCACAGGTGCCGATCATATGCACGGCCAACAGCATATTGTTGGCGGCCTTAGCCACCTGACCGGCTCCCGCAGGGCCCGCATGAAAGATCTTCTCAGGACTGCCCATGCCCTCGAGGATCAGTCTCGCTCGCTCGAAAGCCTCTGCCGTGCCGCCGCACATAAAGGCGAGGGTGCCCGCTGCAGCGGCTGCAACGCCGCCTGAAACCGGCGTATCCATAAAGTCGATGCCCATGGCCGCCGCGGCCTCTCCCACTGCCTTCGCGGTCGCGGCGTCGATGGTGCTGGCATCCAAAATCAGCGTTTCTTTGGAGATCTTGGCCAACAGACCGTCGTCGCCCAAAAAGGTGCCCGCTACGTGCTTACCCGCTGGCAACATACTGATGATGACGTCCGCGCCCTCTGCGGCCTCGGCAGCGGAGGCCGCGACCGACGCACCCTCTGCAGCGAGCGCTGCACACGCTGCTTCAACTAAATCAAAGACGGTGAGATCATGACCCGCAGCCAACAGATTCTTGGCCATCGGGCCGCCCATATTGCCCAGTCCCAGAAACGCGATGGCGGCCATGTCTTACTCCGGTAGTCCTAGCGCCGGCATGTTGGCCGGTGCGGAAAAGAAAGTGTCGACGACGTCAGACGGCACCGACGCTATATCCGGGTAAACCCATGCGGGGTTCCGGTCTTTATCGACCAACAGTGCGCGGACACCCTCTGCGAACTCGGGGTGGCGCATAATGTTGCAACCGAGCACCAATTCGGACTCGAACACAGCCTCAAGGCTGGCGTCTCGGGCGCTGTTCAATTGTCGGAAAATCCACGTCGCGGCTAGCGGGGAACCATGGGAGAAACCATCTCGCGCTTTACCGAGCCACGCATCCTCGCCCTGCCAAGCCATCACCCGCGCGAAGATCGCTTCCAGGTCGTCGCCCGCCATCCACGAATTGATGGTATCGATATGGGGCTCCAGCTGCGCATCGGGTTGCGTGGCTGAGGGGCTCATCTGTGACAGCAAGGCTGTCACCGTCTCGTGATTCGCCTCTGCGCTAACCGACCATGCCGCGCCGCACAGGGCCGTCAAGGCATCGGCCTTTTGCTCGTTAGCCAAAAAGTGCGTGCCCAACCCACAGTAGAGCGCATCGGTGGCATTGATATGTGAAGAGGTGAGGGCGAGGAAGCGCCCTACCTGACCGGGCATACGGTTCAGGAACCAGCTGCCGCCGACATCAGGAAACAGTGCAATGGTGATCTCGGGCATACCAATGCGTGTGCGCTCGCTGACCACGCGATACCGGCAGCCCGCCAATATCCCGAGTCCACCACCCATCACTACGCCATGGCCCCAACAAATCAAGGGCTTGGTGTAAGTGTGGAGCAGGTAGTTCATGCGGTACTCGCGGGCAAAGAAGTGCTCGGCGTAGTCGCAGGGGCCGCCCGGATTTTCCACACAGGAGTTGCGCAAGGCCTGCACGTCACCCCCCGCGCAAAACGCTTTCTCCCCTGCGCCATCAATCACCACGGCAACAACTGCGTTGTCTTGTGCCCACGCTTCGAGGCGGTCGGTGATGATGTCGACCATTTCCCGCGTCAGTGAGTTAAGGGTCTTTTCGACGTTAAGAGTAAGTTGCCCAATGCGGTGCCCGCCGGCAGCGTGCTCGGCGACCAGAACACTATCGGTCATCGATTCTTCCACTCTGGCTCGCGCTTCTCGAGGAAGGCGTTGGTGCCTTCCTGTTGGTCCTCAGTGGAGAATAGCGCTACGAATTCATCGCGCTCCGCAACCAAGCCATCTGAAATCGCGATATTGCGTGCAGAGTGGATAAGCCGTTTGCACGCTGCTACAGAGGAGGGCGATTGATTACCCACCTTGGCCGCCAGCGCGGTGGCCGTTGCGAGTGCTTCACCCGCGGGCACCACTTCCTCAACCAAGCCCAGCGTTTGCGCCTGCTGTGCCCCGATGCGCTCACCGCAGAGAATCATGCGCTTGGCCCAGCCCTCTCCTACGAGTTGCGTCAGGCGTTGCGTGCCACCGGCACAGGGCAGCAAGCCCACTCGCGCTTCCGGCAGTGCCAACGCGGCCTGCTCTTCGGCAATACGAATATCACAGGCCAGCGCCACCTCGAGACCGCCGCCCATGGCGAACCCATTAATCGCAGCAATTGATACGCCGCGGAAATCGGCCAGCGCTTCAAACGCCTCCCCAAAAGCTTCACCCACTGCGCGCGCCACGTCGGCATCGCCGGAAGCGAATTGGTTAAGGTCGGCTCCCGCTGAGAAAAACTTTTCGCCCGCACCGGTTAATACCAGTGCATAAACGCTCAAATCTGCATTGAGGGCCTCGACCACTGCCTTAAGCGCCGGCAGGCTCTCCCGATCCCAGGTGTTGGCGGCAGGGTTGTCGATGGTGACGGTGGCGATGTTGCCATCGATCGCGACTTTGATTTTGTCAGACGGGCTGATGCTCATTGAATAACCTCCAGGGCGCCGTCCATCAGTAACTTACGACCGACAATCACGCGCATAATTTCATTGGTTCCTTCGAGAATTTGATGCACCCGCGTGTCGCGCACATAGCGCTCCATCGGATACTCCTTGATGTAGCCATAGCCACCCAATAACTGCAGGGCGTCATTGCAGACGGTAAAGCCCGCATCGGTGGCAAACCGTTTGGCCATCGCACAATACGTTGTGGCTTGCGGATCCTTGTTATCCAGCTTACTGGCGGCCAGACGAATCATCTGCCGCGCTGCGACCAGCTCGGTCAACATATCGGCCAGTTTGAATTGGGTGTTCTGAAATTCAGCGATCGCGGTATCGAACTGCTTTCGTTCCTGCACGTAGGCTGTCGCATCCTGAATCGCGCGTTGCGCCGTGCCCACAGAGCAGGTGGCAATGTTGATCCGTCCGCCATCCAAACCTTCCATTGCGATCGCAAAGCCCTGACCCTCTTCGCCGAGACGATTCGAGACGGGGACACGGACATTATCGAACGTGATCATGCGCGTGGGCTGCGCATTCCAGCCCATCTTGTGCTCTTTCTTGCCGTACTGAACGCCCTCGGCGTCTGCGGGAATCAGTAGCGCCGTCACGCCCTTGGGGCCTGCGTCGCCGGTGCGGGTCATCACTACCAATACATCAGTCTCGCCGGCACCTGAAATAAAGACCTTGCTGCCATTGACGACATAGGCGTCACCATCGAGTACTGCACTGGTGCGCAAACTGCCTGCGTCAGATCCAGCGCCTGGCTCGGTCAGGCAGTACGAGGCGAGCTTCTCGCCCATTACCAAATCAGGACACCACTCATCGACCGCCGCTTGCTGACAGTACTTGCCGATCATGGCTGTGGCCATGTTGTGAATGGTCAAAAACGCGGCCGTCGTAGTGCAGCCCTTAGCGAGTTCTTCAACAATTAAGCTGGCATCGAGGCGGCCCATGCCCAGCCCGCCCGCCGCTTCCGGCGTGTACATACCCATAAAGCCCAGCTCACCCGCGGCGCGCAGGGCGTCTTTGGCAAAGACTGACTCGGCATCCCACTGGGCGGCGTGCGGTGCCAATTCGTTATCCGAGAACGCGCGGGCACTGGCGATATAAGCCTGCTGGTCGTCGTTCAGTTCAAAATCCACTTGGGGCTCTCCACCACTTTTTATTTGCGGCACATCGGCGCGACCGCTTGCTCTCGAGGGTTGGCATCGACGCACTCATCTCACTCGATGAGGCAGCCGCGCTGTATTCTCCAGCCTCACTCGTTGCCACACCCGATCGAGCGGGGCCGGTGCGGCTGGGATCCTCACACCGGCCCCAGAGTATAAACTGATTCGGGGCAATACCCATGGCTGTGCGCTATATCGCTGCGCTCTATGGAGTGAGGTTCATGGACGCCATAAGTTACCGGAATGCACCGCAGTCTCCCGGCGCATAGTGCCGCCAGCGCACTGTAACTGCTGGCAACACAACGCACCGCAGTTTACTCTTACTCCCCTAATAATTTGTCATGGGGATCACGGCTATGTCGCAGGATGCCGTCGACGCAAAAGCCTACATCGCAGAGCTCGTCGCACGATCGCGTGCGGCGCAAAAACAGATTGAACACTACTCGCAGGAACAGGTCGACGCGCTGATCAGGGCGATGGTGTGGTCCGTGGCCAAACCCGGTATGGCCGAGGAGATCGCGCAGTTCACGATCGATGAAACGCAGCTTGGCAACTACGACGGTAAGTTCCTGAAAATTCAGCGCAAGACGCGGGCGACGCTACTCGACATTATTCACGACAAGTCAGTAGGTGTGATCGAGGAGTACCCGGAGCGAAACATTCGCGTGCTGGCCAAGCCATTGGGCGTCATCGGTGCTCTCGCACCCTCAACAAACCCCGAGGCGACCCCGGTCATTAAAGGCATCCATGCGGTTAAAGGCAGAAACTCCATCATCGTCGCGCCACACCCCCGGGCGAAACTGACCAATAAGAAAATCTGCGATCTCATGCGCGCCGCACTGAAAAAAATGGGCGCGCCCGAGGACCTCGTGATTGGTATCGAGACCCCGAGCCTCGATACCACCAATGAATTAATGCGCCAGTGTGACCTGGTATTGGCGACCGGTGGGGGCGCCATGGTGAACGCGGCCTATTCCAGCGGCACCCCAGCGCTGGGCGTGGGCGTAGGTAACGCCGTGATCACGGTAGACGAAAGTGCCGATCTCGATACGGCAGCAGAAAAAATCCGCATTTCAAAGACGCTTGATCTGGCAGCGTCTTGCTCGTCTGACAACTCGGTTGTACTGCTGGACAGCATTTACGAAACCATGCTCGACAAGCTGAAAGCGCAAGGCGGTTACCTGTGTAACGAGGAAGAAAAAACCGCACTCCGCAACACGCTGTGGGACAACGAATTACACCTGAATACCGCGATCGTGGCACAGCCACCAGAGAAAATCGCTCAGATGGCGGGCTTGTCGATCCCGGAAGAGACTCGGTTTTTTATCGTGCCAGAAGACGGCTGGGGCCGGGAGCATCCGTTCTCGGGAGAGAAGCTGTCCGTGATCATGGCGCTGTATCGCGCGCGGGATATCGATCACGCCATTGAGCTCACCCAGAATATTCAGGCGTATCAGGGGCAGGGACACAGCTGTGGCATCTACTCCAACAACGACGCCAATATCATGAAACTGGCGGAGAACACCTACACCTCCCGCGTCATGGTGAACCAACCCCAAGCTGCGTCAAACAGCGGCAACGTATGGAACGGCATGCGCCAGACATTCTCGCTGGGCTGTGGATCATGGGGCGGCAACGGCACCAACAACAATATCTCCTGGCGAGACCTCATCAACGAGACCTGGGTATCCATGCCACTCGCTGAAGAGAAAACCATCCCGTCGGACGAAGAGCTCTTTGGTGACGTCATCAACCAATTGGGCTGACATCCCGTCCCGCAGCTCCACGAACGCCGGAACCCCGGGTGACTGACTCAGATCACCCGGATCTGATGGACCCGGCGGTTCAGCAGTGCCCGTATGCGCTCTACAAAGCGCTAAGAGCCACTGCACCACTCTACAAAATGCCCTCGACAGGGTTTCGCCTTGTTACCAATTACGCTCTGGCGCGCGAAGTCATCCGCGCACCGGATCAGTACCTGAGCAGCGTGAGCCCCATGGCGCTGTCGGATGACGGCATACCGCAAGAAATCATCGACATTTACGAGACAGGAGGCTGGCTGCCTCTGGCCTCGTGCTCGACGTCAGACGCGCCACAGCATCCACGGGTGCGCGGGTTTCTGGAAAAATTATTTACCGCGGAGCGCGTGCGCGCGGTCACGCCGACTATCGATGCCATTGCTGAATCATTGCTTGACGAGTTGGCTGGCCAATCTGAGATCGAATTCGTTCAGCGTTTCGCCCACCCGCTGCCCATGATGGTGATCGCTGCGCTGCTGGGCGTACCGCAGGCTGATATTGCGCAATTCAAAATCTGGAGTGATGCCATTGTCGAGCCTTTCAGCATGATGGCGTCCCCAGAGCGTCGCATTGAATGCGCGCGCCTGGTCGTCGAGATGCAAACCTATTTTGCCGACATGGTGGCGGACCGACAGAAAAACCCCGGCGAGGATCTGATATCCGAGGCCATTGCCTACCGGGATGCCGCAGGCGAACCCTTCACCATGCAAGAACTGATGACCATCATCACCATCGATCTGCTCGCTTCGGGGAACGAAACCACCACTGCCGCGATTGGCTCCGGCATGAAACTGCTGATCGAAAACCCTGACGTAGTCGCTGACATCACCACCGATGCTGAGCTGATACCCAACTTTGCCGAGGAAGTGCTGCGGCTGGAGTCACCAGCACAGGGGATGTTCAGGCGGTGCGCTGCGGCATCCACGCTGGCGGGCGAGACGCTGCAAGAGGGCGACCTGCTCAATATTCGCTTCGGTGCCGCCAACCGGGACGAGGCGCAATTCCCGAACCCCGACGCTATCGATCTGCACCGCACCAAACCGGGGAGCCATCTGGCCTTCGGCATGGGTCGTCACGTCTGCGTCGGTGCCGCACTCGCTCGACAAGAAATCGTCAGCGCTTTCAGGGCAATCTGCCGTCGTTATGATCGGTTTGAATTGAGCGCGGGAGAGCCAAAGCCACGATATCAACCCAGCCTCTTCGGCCGTAATCTGCTCTCACTCCCTATCAAATGGTCGTGACGTCCGTAATCGGCGTGTGCTGACCTATACACCCTGCACAAGATGAAAGCGCCACATGCCAGTCACTGCACCTATCGCGCACGATCGATCGGTACCGGCCTCCGGAACAAGTGGTCACATCCAGATGGCCCCTCTAGAATGAGGTTTCCCGCACTCACATGACATAACAAGAGGAAGATATGAGTCGCATTAGTTTTGTACCCACCTCTGACTGGAGTGATGAGCTCCGAAACTATGTCGCTGCCGACAGCGCGACGGATCTCGAGCTAGGTATTACGCGAATGCTCGCTCACGCGCCTGAACTTGCTATGGGAGTGCTGTCTTTCGGCGGGACGATGGCAACCAAAAGGACGCTTCCAGAACGGCTCATCGAGCTTCTGCGGTTGCGCGTCGCATTCCATAACCAGTGCAGAAGCTGCATGGCCATCCGCTATCGAGCGGCCAGTGCGGATATTACCGAGGCGGAGGTCTGTAGCCTGGAAAAACCAGAAGAGGCAGAATCCTTGGATGATCGCGAGCAGTTGGCGGTTGAGCTGGGCGATCGTTTTGCCTGTGATCACCTCTCCATCGACGCCGCATTTTTTGAGCAACTCAAAGCGCTGTTTTCTGAAGCCGAAATCATGGAGCTGTTGATGCACTGTGCACTCTATGTCGGAGTGGGGCGGCTCGCCGCAGTGCTGGACATGACAGAAGATCTGCCCGACGGATTCAATTTGCCATTCGGCCAGGACCATCATGTGACACCGACAGCGGGTGAACCCGTAGTGGTGAGGTGAATAACGCCCATGACCATGCTTTTACAGCTTCGCGGCGCTCTCGGTAATGGAACTTCAGACAAGACGATGTCCGCGCGTACTGCCTCTGGCAGCAAAGCGGGGCAGAGCGCGGCAACCCGTTTGCTAGCCCAGTTCATTACGATCCTGCTCGGCGGCCTCTGGTTATCCGCCCATGCACTGGCAGAGCCTTTTCAGGGTTGGCCCTTACCCGGTGCCGAAGCAGGAGGCGGGCATTTCAGTGCAACGAGCCAGATCACGCCTGACAACGTGAAAGATCTGGAGATCGTGTGGACGCATCGCTCGGGTGACTTTAGCGAGGGCGACAATTTCATCGGTGGATTGAGCGGCGAGGCACCGCTGCAATCATCCTGGCAGGCCACACCGATTCTCATCGACGATCACTTATATCTTTGCACACCCTTCAACCGGATCCTCGCGATTCACGCAGAGACGGGCGCAGAAAGTTGGTCCTACGCACCTGACATCGACCTGGCGAATTTTCCAATGCCACGGTGCCGAGGGGTGACCCAGTGGACTGATCAGCGCATCCCGCCGACTGAGCCGTGTCATCGGGTGGTGGTCGCCCCGCTCATGGATGCGCGGGTGGTGGGTTTGGATGCAGTCACAGGGCAGATCTGTCCGTTTGGTAACAAGACTGAACTCGACCTCAGCGAAGGACTCGGACCCTATCAAGTGGGGTTTTACATGCTGAATACGCCGCCGGCAATCGCGGGTAACGCCCTCATTACTGGCGGATCAGTGGCGGACAACATGACCACCGCTGTCCCGAGCGGCGTGGTGCGCGCCTATGATCTCAACAGCGGCGCACTACTGTGGGCGTGGGAGCCCGTCGTCGCGGTTGATAAAGCGAGCGCGGTATCCGCTGATAACCCAGCTCCTGATGAGACGGCAATCAGCACCGATGATCCGTTGTATCAACAAGGCACGACGAACTCCTGGTCTTATTTGTCAGTAGACCTGGAGCTTGGGTTGGTTTATGTGCCGACAGGCAATACCTCTCCTGACTACTACGGGGGACACCGCGGCAATCTGGACCACTACTCGAGCTCCGTCGTCGCACTGAAAATTGACACCGGTGAAGTCGCTTGGCACTTCCAGACGGTCCATCACGATATCTGGGATTTCGATGTGCCCTCTCAACCCACACTGTTTGAGACACGAATCGAAGGCCGCGACGTCAAAGGTCTAGCCCAAACCACGAAGCAAGGGTATGTGTTTCTGCTCGATCGGGAGACCGGGGAACCGCTATTCCCGGTTGAGGAAGTGCCCATGCCTCAGGGCACGGCGCCAGGGGATTATACGTCGCCTACCCAGCCAGTCCCCACCGCACCACGCTCGCTGCTGGATCTCCCCGGCGAGAGAGACCCGATCTGGGGCTTGGTTCCCTGGGATAAATGGGCCTGCCGAAACACGCTCGACAACTTACGGTACGAGGGGCCCTTCACACCGCCCGCGCTGGAGGGTGCGCTGCATATGCCCAGTGCATTTGGCGGGCAGAATTGGGGGGGACCGGCGATCGACCCCGGTCGGCAAAAGTTAGTCGTCAATACGCTGCACATGGGAACGGTCGTGCAACTCTTACCGCGGGATCAATGCGAGGGCGAAGGTCCAGAACCGGTTGCCGATGGTCCGTTCCTGCTGGAGCCTTCCGAGGGCACGCCGTACTGTAACCGGCGCTGGCTAGGCTTCGTCTCGCCCATGGGTGTGCCCTGCACACCGCCACCCTGGGGCACCCTTGCCGGCATTGACCTACAAACAGGTAACGTCGATTGGCAGGTACCGCTAGGAACCACACGCGATATGGCACCTTGGCCATTTTGGTACATCAAGGGCTCGCCCAATCTGGGCGGCCCCGTGAGTACAGCTGGCGGACTCACTTTTATCGGGGCGACCACGGACCACTTCCTGCGCGCGTTCGATACCGATACCGGGGAAGAGCTCTGGAAGGGCCGGCTCCCCACTTCAGGTCACGGCCTACCCATCACCTATCAGCTCACTGAGGATGGCAAGCAATATGTCGTGATCGCGGCTGGCGGCCATGCAGCCATGGGTACGCCACCGGGTGACTACCTGATCGCCTTCGCACTGCCCGAATAACCATTCATAGCTACATCATGGAGAAATCACTATGAACGCACCGATGGCCCTGACGCCCGCTGGCGATATTCTCGCCAACATCAACGAGATGGAATGGCTGGACGTGGGCGGCGGCTCCTACTTCAAAGTGTTGAGACTGTGCGAAAAAACAGGCCAGTGGGTGCTCTACGTGCGGATGGAACCCGGTGCGAGATTTCAGCCCCATCGCCACGAGGGCTGGGGACAGTTTTTCATTACCAAAGGCGAGCTCATTTATGACGTCGGCTCGGCACCCGCAGGCACGTACGGCTTCGAACCGATCTTTGCGGTGCATCACGAGGCCGGATGTGAAGTCGAGACCGAGATGCTGTTTATGGGCGAGGGCGCCGTTACGTACTTCACGCCCGATGGCGGCATCGACTACGTCATGAATGTTCAGACCCTGAAGGCCGTGACGGAGGGCACGGCAGAACTCGACGTCAGCCCCACTTAAAGCGCTGATCTGTTAGGACGCTGCCTCGAGCTCCGATCGAATCGTCGCGAGGAAGCCCGCTGCCTGCGCACCATTCACCACACGGTGATCACTCCCCAAAGTCAGGGTCATGACTGAGCGGGCAACCACCTCGTCGGCTTCATTGAATACCGGCACACTACGCACCGCACCCACCGACAACACCATAATCTGCGGAGGTGTGACCATCGCAGTGAACGACGAGACACCGTACATCCCCAAGTTGCTGACGGTAATCGCCGCGGGGCTTTGATCCGCGGAGGCAAGGCGCCCTGAGCGGGCCCGCTGAATCACGTCTTTAGAGTCGCGAGATAGCTCATCGAGACTGGCTCCAGCCGGGGTACGAATAACCGGCGCCAAAACAATATTTTCATCCGTCGCCACCGCGACCGCCACAGCTTGTCCGTCCACAGCCGTCAGGCGTTGACCGTCAAAGGTCTGGTTGAGCTCGGGGTGCGCCAACAGCGCACGCTGTACTGCCGCGATAATCGCGTCGTTCAGCGATGCGTCGCCTGATACCGCCGAGAGGGCAGCGCCTGCGTCCACATCCATCGTCACGTGATAGAGCGGCAAGCTCGACTGCGCCTGAGACAGCTTGCGCGCCACGGTAGCTTGCTGAGACGAGAGCGGTTGGCCGCCACCGGCGGCGCTCTCACCCTGCTCGAGCGCGCGAGCGACATCGGCCTTAACGATGCGGGCATGGGGGCCCGTCGGCGTCACATTGGCTGGATCAATACCGGCTTGCTGCAATTTGCGTCGCAACGCCGGTGCTATCCGTACCGAAGGCGCTACGTCAGTCTCTATCGCTGGGGCTGGGGCTACCGTCTCAGCGGTCGCCGCATTACTCGCAGCATCGCCGTGCTGAGCCGCAACAAAAGCCTCAAGCGCTTCATCTGACACTGCGTCAGCCGCAATGACACCGATTAATTGTCCAACTGGGAGCTCATCACCCACCTCGGCCAGAATCCTGACCAAGGTACCAGACGTTCTCGCCTCAAAGCTGTTAACGATCTTGTCGGTTTCAATATCGACAATCTCTTCACCCGCAGTCACGGTGTCACCGACCGATTTGTGCCAAGCAACGATGGTGCCGTGGGTCATCTCGATGCCCCACTTGGGGATCGTGACCGCGCCGAGCTGACTACTCATTCATAGACCCTTTTGCCAACTCTCCTGCTGGCGAGACCGCGAAGACCATCAGCGCATTGCCAGGCATGCGTGCACCAAACTGGTAGCCCGAATTCACCAGCACGTGCCCCTTGTAGAGGACAGGTCCGTCGGATTCGATGGAACCGCCCAATGCCATATCGCCGGATACCGACTCGAACTCACCAAAGGTATCGAATGACCACAGGACTTCCCCGGACAGACTGTCGTAAACATTCAGGTTGCCATCCAGACTCCCCGCAAACACCAACTGCTCTGTGCTGGTAATCGCGGCCGACATTCCCTGGTCACACACTGGAATCGGCAACTTACCGTCGCAATCGGCGACGCTGGGCGTGTACCACTGAACTTCGCCCGAGGCAGGGTCTAATGAGTGGATGCCCGGTGAGACAGGTCCGGTAAAACGGCCGGTAATCGTGGTATCGGCAATCGGCACGAAGAGCGACTCATTGTTGGCGGACATACCCCAGTGGACGCCGCCCAGGAACCCGCCGCGGCCAACTTTGTTGTGCCATACCACGGCACCGCCGTTGTCAGGGTCCAGCGCGTAGACATCACCGCTTTTTTGGCCGACCAATAAATAGTCCTGGCCGTCACCCGGCCACAAAACCGTTGAGGCTCCGATATCCAGATCTGGTCCATCCTCTTCTGGGCAGTTTGCCGCCTCGCCAATAAAGCAGGCCATATTCCAGGCATCGCCCCCAAGAAGCTGCTTGGACCACTTTCGCTCGCCGGTCGCGAGAGAAAATGCCAGCACCGCATCACTGGTATCCGCTGCAGGTGAGGTATAGGCCTCGCCGGTTCCCACATACAACACGCCACGTGCTGCATCGATGGTCGGGCTGTTCCAGACCGGGGCGCCGGCAGGGCCCTTTCGCACCGCGCCAAAGGGATTCGTCTCACCCGTTTCGGAGGCAGGCTGCTCAATGACATGAGCACGCCAATTGAGGTCACCGGATGCCGCATCTACCGAGACGACGCCGCCTCGAAAAGTACAGCAGGCGTAACCCGGATCCGCCGCAGTCGCCCACTCTGATGAGGAAATGGGGACGTAGAGACTCCCGTCATGGAGCTTTGGGGATCCTGTGATCGTCGCATCGGGGTGATCCCCCACAGACGAGCGCCATATCAGCGAGCCATCCCGTGCGTCGATCGCATGAACTGTCGCACTAAAGTCGCCCATGTAGAGCACTGGATTGTCATGCCCTGACAGCTGGCCGAGAGACAGACTGCTGCGCACTTCGGCACCCGCGGAATAGGTCCAGTGAGCGCAACCTGACTCGAGATCGAGGGCGTAAATCTCCCCAGATTGTGAGCCAACAAACACAACGCCATCGTGAACGAGCGGCTGCGAACGCGCCCTGAGAGCCCCGGGATAAGCAAACACCCATTTGAGAGAGAGTTGCTCAACGTTGCCGCGGTGAAGACCTGCCAAATTGCCGGCGGAGAACCGATGATTTCGTGCATTGCCGCCCCAACCTTGCATGGCGCTGGCATCGTTCGCTGCCAACGCACCCATGGGCTCTGCGCAAGCGAGAATCGGCTTCGGCGCTGCCATCGCTTCACCGGCCAAAAAACCCGCCAGGACCTCACGCTCAGTCACCGATAACGCCGCCGCCTGGGCACGCATGGCACCGTTATTCATCGCATTGAGAAGACTGTCGGCACCCATCGTAGAAAACGTGATCATGTGAGGTGCGCGAGGCACCTGGCCGTCATGGCAGGCGGCACAGTGCGCTTGATATAGCGCCATGCCGCTAACCGGCCCGGTCGTCGCTGCATCAGCGGCTGCTCCGGTACTGGAAGGCGCCGCACTTACATATTGCGCCAGTACCAGAGCGACTGTCATTGACCCCACCTGACGCATCATGTCACTTACTTTCAGCATGTCGAACTCGCTTCTTCTGGTTTCGTTAGTAATCCAGCGTTTCCTGCACCGCCGCAATCACTCGCTCAACGTTGGGCACATACTCTGCCTCTAAACACGGTGTGGCAGGGACCGGCGTATGAGGCGATGTCACGCGTTTCACTGGCGCGTCCAACAGGTCAAAGCCCCGCTCTACAACAAGCCCTGCGATCTCGGACGCCATGCTGCAATAAGGGTTCGCCTCGTCGACCACCACCACACGACCCGTCTTGGCGAGACTTTCCAGAACGGCCCCTTCGTCCAGCGGAGACAGCGTCCTCAAATCGAGGACCTCTGCATTCACACCCTGTTGAGACAGTGCACTCGCGGCCTCTTCGGCAATGACGGCTGTCCGCGACATCCCAACAATCGTGATGTCCGATCCTTCAACCGCCGTGCGAGCCTGCCCAAAGGGCAACAGGTACTCGCCCTCCGGCACTTCGCACTCGTCCATGTACAACGCTTTGTGCTCGCAGAAAATCACGGGATCGTCGTCGCGGATCGCGGTCGTCAGCAAGCCTTTGGCATCGGCGGCATTGGCCGGCGTCACCACCTTGATACCGGGAATGGCGGCAAGCAGCGGATACAAAATTTGCGAGTGCTGAGGGCCAGTTCCGGTACCTGCGCCGATCATGGTACGAATCACCACCGGTGTCCGGGCCTGGCCGCCGAACATGTAACGAAACTTGGCGATCTGATTGAGAATTTGATCAAGGCAGACGCCCAGGAAATCGACGAACATCAGCTCGGCAACCGGCCGTAAACCCGTCAAGGCGGCGCCCCCGGCGGCGCCGACAATCGCGGACTCCGTAATAGGTGTATCGATGACGCGGTGCAGCCCAAACTTGGCGGGCAAGCCATCGGTGATGCCATAGACACCACCTTGGTCACTGGCGACATCTTCACCCAGCACAATAACGCGCTCGTCACGCTCCATCTCCTGATGCAGGGTCTGGTTGATCGCTTCACGGATCGACATTTTCATCAGCGCAACCTCCCCTCGTACTGGATATACACATCGGTATAGAGCTTATCGGGCGTGGGGTCGGCGGCAGCATAGGTCACGTCAAAGCCACGATCGATCTCGGCCATGATGGCGGCGTCGATTTCCGCCACTTTTTCAGGCGTGAGCGCTGCCGCGCGGGGATCCGCCAGGAAGCGAGGTATCGGGTCACTCACGGCGCGCTCCTGCGCCAGCTCGTCCTGATCACGATAGGCCTGGGCATCGCCCTCGAAGTGTCCGTAGTAACGATTACAGACCGCCTCGATCGCCGTCGGCCCGCCGCCCTCACGGCCGCGTGTAATCGCGCGCTGGCAGGCGTCGTACATCGCAAAGAAGTCACTGCCATCAATCACTTCGGCTGGCATACCAAAGGCGCCGGCGCGCTCGGCGATGCGGCCATCCGGCTTGGGACTTTTGGTGAATTCGGCGTATCGGTTGTTTTCGTACATAAAGATCATGGGCAGCTGGAGCACCACAGCAAGGTTCAGTGACTCAGCCACCGTGCCCTGATCCGAGGCGCCATCACCAATGAAGGCCATTGAGATCGCGCCATTACCCAGCGTTTTGGCGGTCAAGGCCGCACCCGCAGCGATAGGCGGGCCGCCGCCCACGATGGCATTGGCACCCAACATACCCTTCGACATATCGGCGATATGCATCGAGCCGCCTTTGCCGTTACAGAGTCCGTCCTCTTTGCAGGCGAGCTCGAGCAGCATCGCCTCGATCTCGCACCCTTTAGCGATGCAGTGACCATGACCACGATGGGTACTCGCGATGTAATCCTCGTTGGTCATATCGAGACAGGCCGCTACCGCGATCGCTTCCTGATTGCGATAGATATGGATAAATCCGGGTAGCTTGCCCTGCTGGTACTCAGAGCGCATACGCTCCTCGAACTCGCGGATGGTTTTCATCAGCCGGTAGGCATCGGCCAACTTTTCAGGTGACATGTCCATGAGACCTCCCCCGAAGGTGATTCAAAGACCAGACAAAGAAAGGGCCCCAGAGGGGCCCTGACGATACTGCCATGATTTGATCAGAAGCTGTATCCGATCTGGATGCCGTACTCACGCGGCGGCCCGAACCGGCTGAAGTTCCACAGTGTGGCAACCGGGTTGGCCGATACGCGATAACGCTCGTCGGTCAGATTCTTACCGTAGATCGAGATCTCAAAGCCTTCGGTACCGGTGTAAGTAATGTAGCCATTGACCAGAGTGCGCTCCTCAAGCTGCGTATTACCCTTCTGCTTGATGATCGGCGCAGCAGCCGTTCCGCCCTGCGCATTAGCGGGGAAGGAACTGGTCTGTGCGTCGTCCTGATAGTGCATGTTCACGTTATAAGTGATCATGGCGCCACTGGACAGATCCTGGAAGTAGCTCACGCCAATGCCGTAGTTCAACTCAGGTGAGAACGGCACTTCCAAACCGCTGAGGTCAGGATTGATCTGACCGCCAGCACCCGTGATACCCAGGTCACCGGGGTTAATGCCGGGACGGTAGTCGTCATATTCGTGATCGAGCCAACCCAAGTTGCCGTCGATACGCAGGTTGTCGGTTACCGCCCACTGCATCTCAACCTCAATACCCTGAGCGGTCGATTCACCCACGTTCACTGCCTGAGTTTCCTGGAAGTCGTTACCCGCCGCGTCCTTGATGGTCACAACGGTGTCGCGCTGCAGGCTCTCATAGGTCGTGTTGAAGTAAGCAGCATTCAAGCGAAGCGAACCATCAAGCAGGTCAGCCTTGAAGCCGATCTCGAGGTTTTCGTTTTCCTCGGAATCGTATGCCGAACATGAGGTCGGTGAACCACAGGTCTCAGAGAAACCACCCGCGACGAAGCCCGTTGCAAAGCTCACGTAACCCATCAGGTCGTCAGAGAACTTGTAGTCTGCTACCAAACGGAAGGTCGTCTTGGTCCAGGTATCTGAGTTCTTCTGTACGTTACCAAACGCCGACTCAGGGAGAGGGTTCGTGAAGGGGCCCTGCCACTGGTCGATCGAGATGAAGTTACTCACCGGATTGGCCGCCGTACCCAGGTTCAAGCGGACAAAGTCCTTCTCGTCGTGGGTGTAGCGAATACCACCTGTCAGTGTCAATCGGTCAGTGACCTCAAAGGAGCCGTCACCATAAACCGCCCAGGTGCTTCGATCCTGCGAGGTATATTGAACTTCGTACATGTTTCGATAGAAATCCGCACCTGCGAGAGGCAGGAAGAAGCCGAGGTTACCGAATACAACGAACTCCAGATCGTCGTTGTACATCGCCGCACCACTCACGAAGTTAAACGGTCCGTCGTACTGGCTCGCGATACGCAGTTCGACCTGATTCGTCTCACGCGTGGTGTTTCGGCTCGCATCGTACAGAGACGTGTAGGCCTCACCCGTGTAGGTACTGGCCAGAATCTCGTCCTGGTCGCGCATACCCGTGATGGCTTTCACGACGTAGTTGCCCAGATCGAACTCCATGTTCAGGTAGATGCCGTCAGCATCGATCTGGTGGCCACTGGCCATATCGATAACCTTGTTCTGGGTGTAGCTTTGACCGGTGATGAAAGGATCGCTGATGCCCTGATCCTGATAACCGGGGAAGCCGATGATCGGCCAGATGTAACCTTCTCCGGAGGGCGTGTCGTTAGCAGTTGCCGGCGTTTCTGAGTCGTCGTCAACGTGCTCAAAAATCAAATCGGCGGCCATCCAGTCGTTAGGCTCCCAGCGGAATTTCAACTTGCCCGCAAACACGTCTTTACCACCAATGTTGCGGCCATCACCCGTGGTTGGGAAGGTAGAGCGGATACTGTCAGTCGATGGCGAGCTGGGATCACCGGTGACTTCGCTACAGGCGAAACACAGCAGATCTCCACCCATTGGCTTGGTGTTGCTCCAGTAACCATCGGAGCGGTCACTGATTAATGACAATCGCGCCGCCAGGGTATCGCCGAGCGGGACGTTTAGGGCGAATTTGAACTTCTCCAGATCACTGTCGTTACTCTGGTATTGGCCGTAGTTCACTTCAAACCGACCGGCCAACTCGCCGCCTACTTCTGGCTTGACCGTGGTAAACGCGATCGCGCCACCGGTGGTGTTCTTACCAAACAGCGTGCCCTGCGGGCCGCGGAAGATTTCCACTTGCTCGATATCGAACATCTCAACGAACTGTGACTGCACGTGGTTGAAGGCATATTCGTCAACCGTCAAGCCAACCGAGGGATCCTTGGTAACAAGAATCGAGATAAATCCCGTACCCCGCATACCACCGGCGATCGCGTTAAAGCCGTTCTGGGGGGTCAGCGTGACGTTCGGCGACAACTGCGCCAGCTCTGTTACATCATTCTGGAAAGTCTTCTCAAGCTGTGCAGCGGTAATCGTGCTGACTGCAACAGGCAGATCCTGCTGAGAGATGTCTCGCTTGGTTCCGGTAACCACCACCTCTTCAAGGGCGGTAGCGGAGACCTCGTCATCCTGTGCCATAGCAGGCAGAGCCTGCGAGGCGAGTGCGACGGCAAGCGACAGTGCCATCTTACGAGCGGGGAAGCGCCCGGTCGGGGTTTTGGTCGTCATGGCGTGTTTCCTGTATTTGTTTTAGTTAGCTGTGGCGCGATCCGCACGGCTGCCGCAATGTGGCAAGCCTTGCTGAACGTCAACAAGTTTCAGAATACTGATAAAATAATTTCCGTACAAGCGGGTTAGGGGCCCGCGCGGCTGAACCGCCAATGCCCTCAATAAAGTCGAAAAAAAGGCAAAGAGTCGATATGCCGCGTGACGCCATCGCACGAATTCGCGGAGCCCTCGCCGGGACCGATGCTGCAGGGGCACTGTTAAGTACCCAGGACAACATTTTTTACGCATCGGCCTTTGCCTCGGTGATGGACGGCTGGCATTTAATGGAGCCGATTGCGGCCGTCTTTGTGCCCACTGATAGCGAGCTACCTGTTGTGCTGATCCTGCCGGAGGCCAGCATTATCTCGGTGATCGTCTCCCAGCGTGGCGGATATCCGGTTCACTACGACCGCCTGGCCACCTTCGACATGCTCAACTTTTGTGAGACCGCTCGCGCAGAGGATGCGCATCTTGCTCTCCCTGAAGATCTCCTCGCGGAGCTGGGACCCGTGATGGAACAGGTTGAGGGTCAATGCGAACAGGACATTATCCAAACCATTGCGGCGACGCTTGCGAGACACCTTTCACCCGATGATCGGGTGTTATTTGACGACCTCAGGGTCGCTACGCGGGTGCGCAGCATCAGCCACCAGCAGACCGGGGACGCACTCGAGGTCATGCTGGGTGCCAGGGCCGTGAAGACGCCGGCCGAGTTGGCTACTTTGCGTGAAAGCGGGCGCATCGCCGACGAGATCATGGCCTATACCGTCTCACAGCTCGGCGTTGGCAAGAGCTGGTCAGAGGTCGAAAAAGCGGTGGCACACTTTATGATCGACCACGACGTCGATCCACTGCCCGGAAGCCCCATGTTATTCGGCGGTGCCTATGATCTGGTTTTTCGCCCAGACCTGTTCCGTACTCCCGTCAGCCGCCCCTTTGCGGGCGGCGAAATCGCCATCCTTGAAACCCAGGGGCGCTACAAAAATTTCTGGATTGATATCAACCGCACCGCCCACATTGGCCCCGCATCGCAGGCGTATAAAGAGCAATATGCGGCTGTTCGCGAGACCTTCGAAGCTATCAGCGCTCGCCTCAAGCCGGGTGCGAATACCGCAGAGATCTGCGACTTCCATAGCATCCCTGCAGCAGCCAAGCTGGACCCGCCAGAAAAATTGCTGGTTGTGGCGCACTCGGTCGGGCTTGTGCCCCTCGAGAGCCCGGTGCCCTACCCGGGCACGGGGCTACACGGCGCGAAAGAGGGCTTTATCGCCGAGGAGGGCATGGTCATTAGCATTGATTGCCTGTACTTCGGCAGCAAGCTCGGCCCGTCGCATATGGAGAACGTGTTTATCGTCACCGAGAACGGCGCAGAGCCGCTTTATCAGTTCCCGCTGGATCTTTCCGAGACAGCGTAAGCAAGCGCCGCGCTAAGAATCCAAGCTGAGGTGATAACCGAAGCGCGGGAACCATACCTGCGCATCGATCCCTTCTATCGGCGTTACGGCTAACACCACCTGCTCGTGATCAATGGCCAACAGGCGGCCCCTCGCGCCACCCCGATCTGCAGAACCTGCTGAGATCTGAACACTTTGGCCTAACCACGCTTTCAGTGGCTCATCCGCGGCCGTTGCAGGAAGCGCTCTGGGTTCAGCGGCGTTAAGGGACTCCCACGCGACCGCGATCTCGGCATCCGTTCGCGCACCCGTGCCCAGCGCCACCATGCGCTCGTACCACGCCACCACGCCGGAATACCCTTCAGCGATGGGCACCAAATCGGGCAAGGCACTGTGGATCATCCAGACCATGCCCCACACATGAATATCCCAACTATCTGCTTGCTCACCGCCAAGGTAGTTCCCGCAACGCGCGAGTTCCGCCTCCACCGCACCGAGATACGCGCGAACCTGACTGTGACGGTCGGGATCACCCACGGCTAGCGTGTCAAAGTCGACATCAGGAAAGACACGTTTTCGGTCCGCAAGGAAGTCAGCGTCCCACTGACTCTGATAGGCCGCCAGCGCGGAATGCAGCAGGGGCGTGAACAATCGCTCGCCCCAGGCGTATAGAGCCCCATCACTCAAAGGCCCCCGCGCATTAATGGCAGGCGCATCGGGCGCGGCATCATCCAGCGCTCTGGCAATCATCCAGTTATCAACGAATACATCAGCGCCCATCTGCAGCACGGGTGTGCCGCGATAACCCCCCGTCAGCGCCTCTACATGGGGCTTTGGCGCAATCATCGGCATCTCAACGCTGGTCCAAGACAGGCCCTTTAGCGCCAGCATCTTTTGCGCCTTCTGTGAGAAAGGCGAAATGTCGTATTGATGAAGAATGATCGGCGTTGCAGTCATGCTGACGGCTCCTCTTGGCCCTCTCGCTCTATACGCACCCTGATGGGATGTGCGGGGCCCGTCAAGCCGGCGCCCAAAGCACCCTAAAAAGTTTGAGCGATGGGATGCTCAGCCGCTAAGCTTTAGCCATGAGCGCACTGCCCGAATTCTCCCGCGTCGTCGCTGAAGCCGTCTCTGCGTTGGGTAGCAGCGCCTTCCCTCGCGTGCTGAGCGACGGTGTCCGGGAACTCATGTCTGCGGATGACATTTCACTCATCCGCTACTACCAGTCGGGAGCACCCACGATCGAATATACCGGTGCCCCCAATCGACGTGGCAAAACCACGTTGGACCGTTACGTAAAAGGGCCTTTCCTCTTGGACCCCTTTTACCGTAGCGCTGCCGTGCACCAAGAGTATGGCGTCTTCAAGCTCTCCACGCTCGCGCCCACGGGCTTTAAGGAGAGCGAATATTTTCGTACCTGGTATCACGACTGCGGCTTTACGGACGAGTGCGGGATGTTGATCCCGTTGAGTGATGGCTTCGTGAATTTAGCGCTGGGCATGACAGACAGTGGTCATAAATTCTCGAGGCGACATATCGATCGACTAGAGGTGATCTTCCCTGCGATCGAGGCACTGATCCGACAGCACTGGACCGACGTCTCGCCCGCTACCGGCGAATCCACTCTTCGCGACCGCCTGCACTCCGCACTGGGCGCCTTTGGTTCCTCGGTTTTGACCCGACGAGAGCAGCAAGTCATCGAACTGGTACTGCTGGGACACAGCACCCGGCTGGTGGCCGAAAAGCTGGGTATTTCAGCAGAGACCGTGAAGCTTCATAGGAAACACGCCTACGCCAAGCTCGATATTTCTTCGCAGGCTGAGCTCTTTTATCTATTCGTTGACGCACTGACAAGTCATACCGGCATCAGCGGTGAGGACCCTCTGTTGTCTTATCACTGAGGACTCGCTCAATTCAAACGGGTAGATCCACCTCAACCTGCCGGGTGAATCTGCGGTTTAGCCGCCCGCGCCGCTGATGAGCTGAGATCTGAGCGCCGGCTGCGGGGTATCCGCGTCGAGCCAGATGCCACCAAAGAGCGGACCGAACGCCTCGTCATGAATCGCACCGATGTATTCACCGTTGAACCAGAACCCGCTGTGACCGCTAGCGGCTACGCTCAGCACTAAATTGTCGCCCTCGGTGATATCAGGCCAGATGTCCGTCAGCTGCGCTAGCCACTCCGCCTGACGCGGATGAGTGCGTCCCTGTTCCCGCCAGGCTTTATCGGTCTGCTCGATCAACTGATGGACGGGGATGTCGCGGAGGTAATGCAGTGACAGCTGGTAGGGCCCCTCACCCTGCCACACACCACTCGGGGTGTAGAGCGCAGAGTCATAAATGTTCCAGAACAGTACCTTGAGCCTTGCCTGACCCACCATGGGCCAATCATCAATAGCCAGGGGAGGCGCATGTTGCAGGGATGCATCATCAGTCGCTTGGGCGACTTGAGCGTTCGTGCTGTCCGCCATAGCGACGCGGACTGAGGAGGCCGGTACGCCGTTTGATACAAACGAGCCTGGCAGGGGCGAGAAATCGGCAACCGTATGACTGCTCATCCAACACAACAGAAGCGGAATCCACACAACGACTCTCACTGCGCAGGCGCCATTCGATGGCTGATGCGATAGAGGATAGGCAACAGCGCAACCCATACGGCGACCAGTACTGCTGCGCTGACCGTCGTGCCGAGTGGCAGTGACACCGCGCCGAAGCCTGCACCGACCATATAGTTGAACGGCACCGCGACGCCGCCAAGGATTGCCGCGAGCCACAGTGACTGCCCGATTTTGGCAAAGCTGCGATAAATCGCGGCAGCGAAAACCCACCACAAGACAATCAGCCAGAGCGGCACCAAGGTCGCCACGCCAAAATCAAACACGCCTGCCAGCGTCAGCAATACGTCAACACCGATGCCTGCGGCCGCAACCGGCAAGAGCCTGCGCGCCTCAACCATACGGTCTTCAACGAGAAAAAAATGTAGTGCTAAAGATAAGAGCGCCACAGGCACCCAGGGCTCGCGCCCCAGCACACAGCAAAACCAAGTGGCCTGAAACCACACGGCGTTAAACCAGAATCGATCAACCAGCCTCATAGCGGGTTAGATACGAGGCCCCGCAGGGCCCAGATCAAGTGGCGGCGGGCATGACGCCGTAATGCTGGGCGGTGCGATCCAGCGCAATCGCCAGTTGATCGACAAGGAAATCGATCTCGGCACGCTCAGTGACGAAAGGCGGCGCCATGATCATCGCGTCACCTGTCTGGCGGACCATCAAACCCTGCGTAATCGCAGTATCGCGGCAATGCACCGCCGCAGCTGAATCGGGGGCCAGTCGCTCCCGGGATGACTTATCGCGCACAAGCTCAGCAGCGGCGAACAATCCCTTCACTCGCACCTGGCCGACAATGGGGTGATCGGCCAACTCGCTCAGCCGACTCGCAAAATACGGCGCCAGCTCGACCACGCCCTCTTCGATAATGCGTGTCTCTTCAAGGATATCCAGCGTAGCTAACCCGGCGGCGCAGGAAGTGGGGTGACCCGAGTACGTCAGCCCGTGAGCAAATTCGCCTCCACCGGAGAGCAGGACGCTGGAGATTTTATCGCTGACCAAACAGCCACCCAGCGGCATATAGCCATTAGTTACGGCTTTTGCGAACGTCACGAGATCAGGCTCAATACCGTAGGTTTCGAAGCCAAACCATTTACCCGTCCGGCCGAAACCACAAATGACTTCATCAGAAATCAGCAGGATGTCGCGCTCATCTAGGATGCGCTTCACCTCCGGCCAGTAGGATTCCGGTGGGACGATGACGCCACCTGCGCCCTGAACAGGTTCGGCGATAAAGGCCGCGACCCTGTCCTCGCCGAGCTCATCGATTTTGCGTTCCAATTCACGCGCGGCAGCAATGCCGAAGGCGTCTGGATCTAAATCGGCGCCCTCCTCAAACCAATGGGGCTGCTGAATATGGTGAACATAGTCGAGACCCATGGTTTGCTTATGCATCGCTGACATACCGCCCAGCGAAGACGCACCAATGGTACTGCCGTGGTACGCATTGTGCCTGCTGATGATGAGCTTCTTGTCGGGTTTGCCCAGTAAGTCAAAGTAGCGGTGAACAAATTTGATCTGGGTGTCGTTGGCCTCAGAGCCAGAATTTGTGAAGAAGACGTGCTGGAAACGCTCTGGAGTGACCTCGCATAGCCGTGCGGCCAGTTCCGCTGCGGGCTGGTTCGAGCATCTGAAGAAGTTGTTATAGAAAGGCAGCTCCGCGAGCTGTTCCGCAACGGCCTGCTTAATCCGGTCCTGACTGTACCCCAGGTTGCAGCACCATAACCCGGACATACCATCCTGAATTTTGTTGCCGTCTGAATCGTAGATGTAGATGTGCTCGGCGCGACTCACGATACGCCCACCGTGCTGCGCATAGTCCTCAAAGTCGGTAAACGGGTGTAAATGATGCGCCTGATCCAGCTTCTTGAGAGCTTGCGTATCGAGCGTCGCGGTCATGGTGCTTTCCTCTGAGCAAACTGCCCTGTCGTAAGGTTTTTGCGCCGACACGTGACTGTTGTCCGGCGCAGCTAAAGGTAGCGCAATCTAAACGGGCGCGGCTGTGGCGACGTGCCAACAGTGGAGACTGCACGCCGCGAATCATCCAGCTGCCTTGAGTATCACACCCGATGCAGTTGCTGTCAGTAACCCCATGGGGAGAGCTTTCTGGACAGCGCGGCCGCTGGCGCGCACACTTCCGCATCACCAAGTGAGGGTCTATGTCACTGCAACGTGTCGACGAACAATACCGCGGGCTGGTTTACCCGTGGGGCAGACTGGAGCACCCGGGCGACGAGCCTTTTGAGGTGGCTCCCGGGGTTTGGTGGGTGAGATTTTCTATGCCCGGGCCGCTGAATCACATCAACTTGTGGCTGCTTGAAGATGGCGATGGTTGGACCATCGTTGACACCTGCCTCAACCTCGACTCGGCCAAGGCACAGTGGGAAGGTCTGTTTGACGGCTTCATGGCCGGCAAGCCGGTCAAGCGCGTCATCTGCACGCATATGCATCCAGACCATATTGGCCTTGCAGGCTGGCTCTGTGAGCGATTCCACTGCGATCTACACATGACGCAGGCCGAGTTTCTCACCGGCAGTCTCATCATGGGCTACACCGGCGAGCAAGCGCCCGAGGCGGCGACCACCTTCTATCACCGCACCGGATTTTCCGACGCGCAGTTGGATAACTATCGGGAGCGCTTCGGCAGTTTTGGCCAGTTCGCTACGCCGCTCCCCCACAACTATCAGCGGCTGAGCGACCGACAGACATTGTCTATCGGGGGCCGGTACTGGCAGATTGTGACCGGACAAGGTCACTCCCCGGAACATGCCTGCCTCTACTGCCCCGCACTGCAGCTGGTCATAGCCGGCGACCAAATCCTGCCGCGCATCACGCCCAATGTATCAGTGTTCCCCACCGAGCCCGATGGTAACCCTCTGGAAGCATGGCTGGCCTCGAGCACACGACTGCTGGGGATGTTGCCCGAGGATTTGCTGGTACTACCCGCGCACCAGGCGCCGTTCACGGGCGTGCGGGTCAGACTCAATCAGATCATTGACAGCCATCGCCTCGCTCTGGCGAATCTTTATGACCTCCTGATGGAACCCAAGATGTTGCCCGAGTGCTTCCACTGCATGTTTGGACGCGAAATTGGTGACGACGAGATTCAGATGGCAACAGGCGAGACCGTTGCACACCTAAATTATCTCTGGCATCGCGGCAACATCGAGCGTCGGGTCAATTCCAGCGGGCGATATGAATACCAATCTGATCCCGAGGCGCGGTACATCGACGCAGACTAGATGCAGTGAAAAAACGTTTAAATGCTCTCAAGGTTGCTGCGTTCCGCTGGTATTACCGGCGGATGAATCGACTCGCCTGGGAAAATACCGATCTCCCCGAAATCAATACAAGTTCCCTTCAACTTCCACTGCCAGAGTGTCCCGTTGCGGCGCGGATGTATCACGGATCGCCCAAACGACCCCTTATCATTTATTTTCATGGCGGCGGTTGGACCATTGGTGACTTGGAGACCCATCACCCTTTTTGCCTGCTATTGGCATCACGGACACAGTGCTCGCTGATGTCCGTAGCCTATCGCCTTGCACCAGAACATCCTTTTCCCGCCGCTCATAACGACGCCATGGAGGCGTCGCGTTGGATTATCGACAACCTCAACGCGTTGGCTCCCAATAATGGTGAGGTTGTATTGGCCGGGGACAGTGCGGGCGGCAATCTTACTCTCGCGACGGCAGCGAGAATGCCCGATGAGCCTCGTTTGAGAGGCTGCCTCATGATTTACCCCGCGACGCAGCACTACCATGCTGAAATGCGCTCATACACTGAGCACGCAAAGAGCGGGCCGCTAACGACCCCAATTATGCGCTGGTTTACTGATACCTACTTGGATGGAATGGCGCCGGCAGATCCATCAATAGAAACCATGTTCCCTGGGCGGCGCACCACGTTCAACGGATTTCCTCGCTCACTGCTCGTGACCGCTGAAAGAGATCCTCTCCGGGATGATGGCAGGAGACTCTCTAAAAAATTGTCCGTAGCGGGCGTTAACGTCGAGCACGAGCACTTCACCGAAGAGGCGCATGGATTCCCGTGCTCTGAGGGGCCAACCCCCGGGCATGAACGGTTTATGTCGCTGACTGCAAAGTGGATAGACCAAATCAGCGCGCCGTAATCTGCTCCAAAGTGTCCATTATCTCTGCTTTCGTCAACAATCTGGGCGAGACGTAACCATCACTTTCATCCATCGCCGCATGCGCAACGTCGGTCCAGTCGGCTGACTGGATACGCGGATCAGTCGGGGCAATGCCTACCTTGGCGATGAGGTCGGTCACGGCGTCAACAAAAGCTTGAGCGCGCGCCGCCGGTGACGCGGCATCCGACACCTCGGTGACCACCGCAAGCTCTGCAAGTGCTGTCTCAGCTTCGGCCGAGCAAGCCCGCAGCACATGCGGCAGTGCCAATGCATTGGCTTGACCGTGTGGAATGCCATAGCGAGCGCCGAGCTGGTGTGCGATAGCGTGAACATTGCCGACACCCACCTGATTAATCGCAACACCCGCATGGTAAGCCGCAACGGCCATCCCCTGGCGCGCCTCGAGATCTTCGGGGTGATCAACCGCCTGCTTGAGCCAGCGGAAGACACCTTGCACCGCCAGCCGACTATTTTCCTTTCGGGTGCCACGATCCCAAATGCAGATGTAGGCCTCGATACCATGAGTCAGCGCATCGATGCCTGTGGCAGCCGTCACCGGTGCAGGTAACTTAAGCAGTAAATCAGGGTCCAGTGCCACCGCCTGAGGCAACAATCCGTCGCCGACAATGATGTGCTTGAGTTGCTCTGCGGGGTCCTTAATCACAGCACCCATAGTGGCCTCACTGCCGGTGCCGGATGTCGTGGGGATCGCGTAAACCGGCAGAATGTCGTCCGGGATCTTATTCAAACCCACCCACTTGTCCGGCGACTCGTCACTCGAACGCGTGCAGGCAATAATTTTTGCCGCGTCCATCGAGGAGCCGCCGCCGACCGCCACGATCGCTGTGCAGCCTGCTGACCGAAGCACCTCTCGGCCCTCTGTAACGTGCCCAAAGGTAGGGTCGGGATCGACGCCCGCATACCAATGAAGATTCACCCCGGCTTCCACCAAGCCGCTCAACGCCCGCTCTGCCAGGCCAAGCTCTCTCAAGGCCTTATCCGTCACGACCAGCACATCGGTATGGCCTATCTCCGCAACGCGTCGGCATAAATCTCGCGCAGACCCCTGACCGACATAAGAAAGATGAACGCCCGCCGCTTTATTACCAATCAGCAGCCTGATGAGTCCCAATTTGAAGCCACGCTTTAATCGCCTGACCGGCATCGAACGCAACATGATGAAAGCTCCCAGAAACCCCTTGTTCGGTTAGTCTAGCGACACCCGATTGTCAGTGACACCCCACAGCGCATCTCTACACAGCAGGCAACCCCAGAGTATGAATAGACATTACATCGCCTTCACGACACCGGAGACAGCGGATGTCACCACTGATTCAGCCCCAACGCCAGGCGGGGGGGAAGTGCTGGTTAAAGTGCACCATGCGGGTATCAATCGCGCCGATGTGCTGCAACGACTCGGCCTATACCCACCACCCGAGGACGCCTCACCGATACCCGGTCTCGAGGTGGCGGGCGAGGTGGTTGCCGTCGGCCCGGAGTGCACCCACCTTCAGGTAGGGGATCGCGTCTGTGCGCTGACTCACGGTGGGGGCTATGCGTCCGTCGCCATAGCGCGCGAGGATCACTGCCTCACTCTGCCGGACACACTCACCACGGAACAAGGTGCCGCCCTGCCCGAGGCGCTGTTGACAGTTTGGTACAACGTGTTCGAGCGCGGCCGGCTGGCCAAGGGCGAGACGGTGCTCATTCATGGTGGCAGCAGTGGTATCGGCTCAATCGGTGTGCAGATGGCGCGCATGATGGGCGCGACGGTCATCTCCACGGCGGGGTCTTCACAGCGCTGCGAGGCAGTGCAAGCACTCGGCGCCCGCTTCGTCGCTAATCACCGGGAGGACAATCTCGCGGCGCAATTCGAGTCGGCGGGATTTGCGGGACACGTTGATGTCATTCTGGACATTGCCGGAGGTGACCTCACGCAGACAAACCTTGACCTGGCCGCGCCCGACGGTCGGATTGTATGCATTGGTGTCATGCGAGGCATGCAAAGCGAAATCAATCTTGCGACGCTGTTTATGAAGCGCCTGACGCTCACGGGCAGTACGCTTCGAAGACTGGAGACCACCGAAAGAGCACGCTGCTTCGGCGCCATCCGTGAGCATATATGGCCTAGTGTGGTTGCAGGCGATATTCGCCCAGTCGTTGATCAGACATACCCTCTCAACGCTGTGCTGGATGCCCATGAGCATATGCGATTGGGGACACATTTTGGTAAGTTGGTGCTTGACTGTCAGGTCGTGTAATCACTCCAATGTGGCCCTGTATGTGGGCCGCTGATCAATCAAGGAGCGTCCTTTCATGCGTCCACCGTTAGCTGACATGCTGCCTCTTCCATCATCGGGAAAAAAGCTGACCAACACCCTAGCGCTGTTGCTGTTGGTCACCGGATGCGGCGGCGAAACTTTGGCCGACGTACCTGATGCGGGTGACAGCGCATCAGCGCCCGCCGGGGCCACGGCGCCGCTCCTTTCTCCAGATCAGGTTCTCGCCAGCCTGGACACACCCGATACCCATGACAGCGCCGAAGATCTGAGCAGCGGCACACCTGGTGCGAGCTCCGGCAACCTCAAGCGCTTCGGCGTGATGCCCCACTTCGGCGACCTGGACACCATGGTTGAGCGCAGAGTCATCCGTGTGCTGACGGTCTACGGGCCAGGGCGTTATTTCCTCGAGGACGGGCCGCGGGGCAGCGTTCAAGAGTACGCCGACAAATTGCAGAAGGTGATTAACGAGGCGTTCAAAACGGGCTTACTCACTGTGCAGGTCGCGGTGATTCCCGTCTCCCGCGATCAGCTTTTCCCCGCGCTCGAGAGCGGTTACGGGGACATTGTGATGGCAGGGACCACCATCACTGACGCCCGTCGCGAGGCAATAGACTTCACCAACCCGGTCAGCAAACCTCTCAAAGAGATCCTCATTACAGGTCCCAGTGCACCGCCGGTCAGAGGGCTTGAGGACTTGTCAGGCAAAACCGTTTACGTCCGCCTCTCCAGCAGCTATGCCGAAAGTGTGGGGCAGTTGAGCAAGCAACTGAAGGCGCAGGGCAAAGCAGGCATTCGCATTGAACCGGTGGATGAATCTCTCGAAGATGAAGATTTGATCGAAATGGTCAACGCGGGTCTGTTGCCCTGGGCCATAGTGGACAGCTACAAGCCGCAAATGTGGCGAGAGGTTTTTACTCGCGTGTCGGTGCGCGAGGACCTCGTCCTGCGCGAAGGGGCGAGACTGGCCTGGGCAGTTCGCCAGGGCAGCCCCCAGCTCAAGCAATTTTTGAACACTTTTCTGAAAGACAATCGCGAGGGCACGCTGTTTGGCAACATTATCCGCAATCGCTACGTCAGAGATTTCGACTGGGCGGAAAATGCTGCCGGCGTCGAAGAGCTGAGTCGCTACCGGAAGCTGTCAGCCCTGTTCCGCAAATATGGCACGGATTACGGTATGGACCCGACGCTACTGGCTGCACAGGGCTTCCAGGAATCACGCCTTGATCAGAGCGTACGTAGCCATGTGGGCGCAATCGGTGTCATGCAGCTTCTGCCCAGTACAGCCGAAGATAAGAACGTTGCTATCCCGAATATCGAGGAGCTCGAACCCAATATTGAGGCGGGCGCGAAATACATGGCGTTTCTGAAGGAGCGTTATTTCAGCGGGCCCGAACTTGATGAATTGAATGGCTCACTGCTGGCTTTGGCATCGTATAACGCGGGTCCCGGACGCATCAGACGACTGCGGCGGATGGCCGAGGAGCGCGGTTACGACCCCAACCAATGGTTTGATAACGTCGAGGTCATTGTTGCCGAAAAAGTGGGCCGGGAAACGGTTCAGTACGTGGGTAACATCTTCAAGTACTACCTGACCTATCGCTGGATCAACACAGCAGACGCGGAGCGGGCTGCGGCAAGACGGGCCTCAGGTATCGAGGACTAAATCACAAGTCAGGCGACACTGACCAATCGCTCAGTGTCCTCGCACCACTCCAACCGCCCTACCTCAGCGAAGCGACGACGAACGCCAGGCGTTGGGCTCAAATAGAACAGATCGCCGTTCTGGCCAGTTAGCGTCGCGGCCACACCAGCGCGCTTGGCCACATCAGCATTCGCCGCCATATGCGCACGCTCGCCGTGCACGGGGACGACCAAGTTAGGCTTGAGTATTTGATAGAGATCCGTCAGCTCGCCTTGGCAGGGATGCCCTGACGCGTGTAACGGCTCAGCGCTCTCATCAGCCGATATCACCGTAATACCCCTCGCCCGAAAACCCTCTATCAGGCGGGTCACCGAGGCCTCATTACCCGGAATAGTTTTGGACGACAAAATGACCGTGTCCCCAGCATCCAATGCCACGTCCGGATGAGATTGATTCATGAGTCGATGCAAGGCCGCACCCCACTCACCCTGACTACCCGTCGCCACAGCCAGCACTTCAGGAGGGGGCAGGTATCCGAGGTGTTCCGCATGAATAGGTTGGAACTCGGGCGGCAGCAAGCCCACTTGCTGGGCGCAGCGAGCCATACCCGAAGCGGAGCGGCCCAACACGCCCAGATACCGTCCCGTCTTCGCCGCAATCTTGGCTAGGGTATGCATGCGCGCAACGTTACTGGAGAAGCACCCGACCACGACGCGCCCCTCACAAGCGGCAACAGCGCGACCCAGCCCTACCGCCACCTCTCCCTCAGAGGGTGAATGTCCCGCCTGCAGTGCATTCGTTGAGTCACAAATCACAGCGTCGATGCCTGCGTCGCCCAGTTCCTTGAAGCGCCTAGCTGACCACGCCGACCCGACCACAGGATCGGGATCAATCTTCCAATCGGCGGTATGCAGAATGCGCGAGTCACCCGCGGTGATGCTCAGCGCGCAGGTTTCGGGGGTGGAGTGTGTAATCGGCAACCACTCGACGCCGAAGGGGCCCGAGGCGATGGTCTCACCGGGTTCTACCTCGATCAGTGGATTGGGGAGCGTGCCTCGCCGGCCACGTGTCTTGTGACGCAATACGGCCGCCGCAAAAGGCGTCGCGTAGACCGGACACTGCAGCTGCTCCCACACGTAAGGTAACGCGCCGAGGTGGTCCTCGTGGGCGTGCGTCACGATCAGCCCGACCAGCTGCTCCCGGCGGGCCGCAATGAATCCCAAATCTGGCATCTGCACCGCAGGACGAACCGCACCCGGCACCTGCTCCAAGGTGATCCCGCAGTCCACTGCAATCCATTGTCCGTCATGTCCGAAGAGATTGAAGTTCATGCCAATCTCTCCACAGCCGCCTAACGGAAGGAAGCTGATGTCACTGCGTTGAGACCTGCTCATGGGGTTTACCAGGTGTAGCCGACCCGGAATTTTAGCGCTTCGTCGAGCTTCTCCTTACCCTCTGCTGCACCGCCGTCGTAATCGGCCGTCGCCTCAGCCGCCGCTTCAAGGCCAAATAGCAGGGGAAAGCGCAGTCCCACGGTGGTGCGGTAGATCGACTTCTGCATGGACGATAGATTGACGATATTGACCTGTCTGAAATAAAGCTTCAGTGCGCTATCGAAGAGTTGTGTTTCGGCGGTCAGGTTGAGATTAACACCGGTGTAGGAATCATCGTCAGCCGCCCTGAAGTCCGTATCCACATACGAGATACCCAGCTCGGCATCAAGCTTGAGCGTGTCTCGGGTGAGTAACTTGCGGCCAAAGTACGGGCCGATATAGGACCGGCGGCGAACGTCTGCCAACGCATCCCCGTTAAATCCGACATTCACGCCCAGATAGTTACGGGGGTCCGTCAGAAAGTAGTCGTACTTGCCCACTACGGCCCAGTTATCAGCAGTCGAAGTGCTTTCACGAATCGGATCGCCGTCAGGGACAGGCGTGAACACGATCGAGCTGGAGTCCTCGTAATCAGCACGAAGCGTAATGCGGTCACGGCGGCTCTCAAATATCGTCTCTAGATCCAGATTGAATTCATCGGTGTCGGTATTACCCCGGTTGAACTCAAAGGCACTCGTTGTGCGCCCCGACATACGGTAACCATGACCCTGCTCCCATTCCTCAGGGTTCGCGACATCAAGCTGGTCCAGCGCCATGGTGTCGGCGTCATCCAAAACCAGCTCACCATCGACAACTGTCAGCGAGGACAGGGCCAGCGTCTCTTGTTCAGTCGTTAGCAATTCAATGTCCTGATTCGATTCGAGGTTCAGAATCGATGACAGCGCGATCGACACGTCGCCCATTAGCTCGGTAGACACAAAGATTTCACCGTCATGTATGTCTGTGATCTCACCAAAAATGACCGAGTGATCGAGCAACTCAATGCGCGCCGAGGTGACGCCAGCGGCCTCCGGGAGATCCGAGTCCGCCGACGCGAACGCAGGAAACAGGCAGAGCAGTAACGAGGCGAAAAGTGGCGCAGTCAGGATTCGGTGTATGCTTCCAAGTGTGTAAAAGTTCAGCATGGTTTGGTGTCGCATCCATCATGTGTTGTTAACGAGCGGACTCTAAGCGAAGCCCCCTGATATTGAAATTGCGCAACGCGACACGACAGTGTGATTTCTTGGTGATTTCATGACACAGAATTTTGACTACGACCTGTTGGTGATTGGTGCAGGCTCTGGAGGTGTTAGAGCGGCGCGCAAAAGCGCTGAGTTCGGGGCTCGGGTGGCGGTAATCGAAGAAGCCGCGCTCGGTGGCACCTGCGTCAATCTAGGCTGCATACCCAAGAAACTCTACGTGTATGCCAGCGAATACGCTGCGGCATGGCGCGACTCCAAAGGTTTTGGCTGGCAGTCGGAGGGGACCACCTTCGACTGGAGCACCCTACGAGACAATAAGACCAAAGAAATTGCGCGTTTGAATGCCATTTATGAACGCCTTCTCGAGGCGCCTGGCGTCGACATTATTCAGGGCCACGGGCGGCTGACCGGCCCCCAAGAAGTGGCTGTCGAAGACGTGCATTACCGTGCCGAGAAGATTCTGCTCGCCACCGGCACCTGGCCCGCACGACCCGACATTCCCGGCATTGAGCTGGCGCTGACCTCGAACGAAATCTTTGATTTACCCGAACTCCCGGAGCGCCTGCTCATCGTAGGGGGTGGGTATATCGCGACAGAATTTGCCAGCATTTTTTCAGGATTAGGCAGTAGCGTAACGCAAAGCTACCGCGACGAACTGTTTCTGCGCGGCTTCGATCATGATGTGCGGCACTTTCTAGCAGAAGAGATGCAAAAGGCGGGGGTCGACCTGCGCTTCAATCACCACGTGACAGCATTGCGGCGAGACCCCTCGGGGACCGGCATTGTCGCGCAGCTCTCTGACGGCGAGGCGGCGTTCGACACCGTGCTGTATGCGACAGGACGACGACCCAACATCACCGATCTTGGACTGGAGCATACCGGCGTGACCTTGACTAACAGGGGTTACATTGCCGTGAACAGCGATTTTCAAACCCCTGAGCCCAGTATCTATGCCTTGGGTGACATGACCGGCGGTTGGGAACTGACGCCCGTCGCCATCGGCGAGGCGATGGCCTTCGCGCAAACGCAATTCGGTGGGCAGCCCAGTCGCATGGACTACGACTGCATTCCCACTGCCGTATTCAGTCAGCCGCCCATCGGTACCGTCGGCCTGACAGAGGAAGACGCCACCACAGCGGGTTATGCCATCACGGTCTATGAGTCGAACTTCCGACCCCTGAAACACACAGTGAGCGGATCTGAAGAGCGAGCCTATATGAAGTTGATCGTGGATCAAGACAGCGATCGCGTCCTCGGCGCACACATGGTGGGCAGCGACGCAGGCGAAATTTGTCAGGGACTGGGCATCGCACTCAAACTGGGCGCTACCAAGGCCGACTTTGATCGCACGGTCGGCATCCACCCCACCGCCGCCGAAGAGTTTGTCACCATGCGCACGCCGCGGGGCTAGTCATGGACTTGGCAGCCTGGGAAATTGCGGCGCTGATCATCGCGGGTATCGCAGGCGGCTTTATTAACGTCATGGCAGGCGGTGGCTCGGTCATTACGGTTCCCGTGATGATCTTCCTGGGCGTCCCGGGTCCCATCGCGAACGGAACGAACCGGATCCCTATCCTCGCGCACAACATCACCGCCGCACTGAC
>MDTD01054064.1_pt1 | contig 57589 bp, 64 predicted proteins | sample 811221 | NCBI WGS metagenome assembly MDTD01 (sample SAMN05326646, study PRJNA326480) | marine metagenome | isolation source: seawater | place: Pacific Ocean: South West | collected 2011
CCGAAGAACCCGACGAACCCTGCGAGCCAGGCGAACCCGGCGATCCCGGCGATCCTGACAAACCCGACAAATCCCGCGGCCCCGACCAACCCGGCGGACCCGCACCCCCAGGCGGCCAAGCCGCCTGAGCGCGGGGATGTCGAACTTCACGCCGCCGCGAGAGGACGGTAGGCGTTACTGGACTTTGCGTTCAGGCGATGCACTGCGGCAGATGGCGGTCGAGTCGAAAACTGCCGCGAATGCGCGAAGAGTCGACCGTGCGAACCTGAGTCAAAAAGTGGAGCTAAGGGGACTCGAACCCCTGACCCCCACACTGCCAGTGTGGTGCGCTACCAGCTGCGCCATAGCCCCGTGAAGTTGTGCCCACCGAAGTTACACCACCAGGGGTAGCCGCTCAAAATCGCTGGTCACGGCACCTCACCTCCAGCTTCGGGGCCCAGTGGGCGGGCCTCGGTGGGTTCGGCAGCCGGCCGGGGCCGGGTTTCGGGGGCGAACACCCAGCCGAGGGATGCGAGCGCCAGGATCAACCCGCTGATCGCGAAGGCCCAGCCGAACGACGTGTACTGCGCGATCAGGCCCACCAGCAGCGAGCCGCCGATCGAGCCGAAGTCCGCCATCATCTGGAACGTCGCCACCGCGGTGCCACCTCGCGACTTGTTGCCCACCACGTCGGCCACCGCGGCCTGCTGCGGGGAGACGAACACCCCGGTCGCCGCGCCGGCGACGTAGGCAGCGACCAGGAACAGCGGGAAGGACGGGGTGAAGCCCACGACCGCCGTCGAGACCGCCGCCACCGCCAACCCACCGATCAGCAGTTTGCGCCGCCCGATCCGGTCCGAGAGGTATCCGCTCGGGATCACCACGGAGATGTTGCCGACGGCGAACGCGGCCAGCGCCACTCCGGCCGCTCCTGCGCCGCGGTCGAGGACCTCGACGACGAACAACGGCACCAGTGCGATGCGCAGCCCGAACGACGCCCACCCGGTCGCGAAGTTGGAGAACAACGCCGCCCGGTAGGCGCGATGCCGCAGCACCGCGCGCACCGGGACCGGGTCGTCGGTGTGGTCGTTGGTGGCCACCAGAGTCGAGTTGCGCAGACTGACGAACACCACCACGGCGGCGACGAGCAGCGCGGCGCCGTAGATCAGGAACGGTGCGGACAGCCCGAGACCGACGGTCAGACTGCCCAGGATCGGCCCGGCGACGGAGCCGATCATGAAGCCCGAGGAGAACAATCCGGCGACGCGGCCGCGCGCACCCGGTGGCGAGATCCGGATCATCAGGCCCAGCGACGACACGGTGAACATCGCCGAGCCGACGCCGCCCAGCGACCGGAACAGCAGCAGCTGCCAGTACGTCTGCGCGAACGCGCACGCCCCTGTCGAGAGCGCCACGATCAGCAGACCGCTGATGTAGATGCGCCGCTCCCCCAGCCGCTGAACGAGCAGACCGGCCGGGGGCGCACCGATCAGGCGCATGACGGCGAACGCGGTGATGACGAACGTCGCCGCGCTGATGCTCACCCCGAAGTGCCGCGCGTACTGCGGCAGTACCGGCGCCACCACGCCGTAACCCAGCGCGACCACCACGTTCGCGACGACCAGCACCCAGACTTCGCGGGGTAACCGCTGTTTGGCTTCGGCCGAGGCCGCCGGCGGGCCGCCGCGGGATCCCGCCGTCACGCCACGACCAGGCTCAAGAGATGACCTTGTTGACCACGTCGCGCGCCGCCTCCTGAACCTGCGCGAGGTGGTCGGCTCCCTGGAACGACTCCGCATAGATCTTGTAGACGTCCTCGGTGCCGGACGGGCGCGCGGCGAACCAAGCGTTCTCGGTGGTCACCTTGAGCCCGCCGAGCGGCGCCCCGTTGCCGGGGGCGGTGGTCAGTTTGGCGGTGATCGGCTCACCGGCGAGTTCGGTCGCGGTGACCTGATCAGGTGAGAGCTTGGCCAGCCGCGCCTTCTGCTCCCGATTGGCCGGCGCGTCGATGCGGGCATAGGTCGGCGCACCGTACCTGTCGGCCAGCTCGGCGTAGCGCTGCGACGGCGTAGAGCCGGTGACGGCGAGGATCTCCGAGGCCAGCAGCGCCAGGATGATGCCGTCCTTGTCGGTGGTCCAGACGGTGCCGTCGGTGCGCAGGAACGACGCGCCCGCACTCTCCTCGCCGCCGAAGCCGATCGTGCCGCCGAGGAGTCCGTCGACGAACCACTTGAAGCCGACCGGTACCTCCATGAGGTTTCGGTCCAGCCCGCCCACCACGCGGTCGATGATCGACGAGCTCACCGCTGTCTTACCGATGGCCGTCCCGGCGGGCCAGGTGGCCCGATGGGTGCACAGGTAGTCGATCGCCACCGCCAGGTAGTGGTTGGGGTTCATCAGCCCGCCGTCGGGGGTGACGATTCCGTGCCGGTCGGAGTCGGCGTCGTTGCCGGTGGCGATCTGGTAGAGATCGGCGTCGCCGACGACCTTGTGCACCAGCGAAGCCATCGCGTTCGGCGAGCTGCAGTCCATCCGGATCTTGCCGTCACCGTCGAGCGTCATGAACCGCCAGGTCGCATCCACCAGCGGGTTGACCACGGTGAGGTCGAGGTCGTACCGCTCGGCGATGGCCGCCCAGTAGTCGACGCTGGCGCCGCCGAGCGGGTCGGCGCCGATACGGATGCCCTCGGCCTTGATGGCATGAATGTCGACGGCGTTCGGCAGGTCGGCGACGTAGGCATCCAGGTAGTCGTGGCGCTCGGCAGAACCCAGGGCACGCGCCAGCGGCGTGCGTCGCACCTCTTTGAGGCCGCCGCGCAGGATCTCGTTGGCCCGCGTCGCGATGGCACCGGTGGCGTCGGTGTCGGCGGGCCCGCCGTGGGGCGGGTTGTACTTGAAGCCGCCGTCGCGGGGCGGGTTGTGCGAGGGCGTGACGACGATGCCGTCGGCCAGGCCGGTCTCACGTCCCCGGTTGTAGGTCAGGATCGCGTGGCTGACGGCCGGAGTCGGGGTGTAGCGATCGGCCGAATCGATCTTGACGACAACATCGTTGGCGGCCAGCACCTCGAGCGCCGAGACCCATGCCGGCTCGGACAAGGCGTGGGTGTCGCGCCCGATGAACAGCGGCCCGGTGGTGCCCTGGGCGGCTCGGTACTCGACGATGGCCTGCGTGGTCGCGAGGATGTGGGCCTCGTTGAACGCCGCGTCGAGGCTGGAGCCGCGATGCCCGGACGTGCCGAAGGCCACCTGCTGGTCGACGTTGTCCGGGTCGGGCGAGACGGTGTAGTAGGCGGTCACCACCTGTGCCACATCGATGAGGTCTTCGGGTTGTGCCGGTTGCCCGGCCCGGGGGTTCGCAGCCATGTCCCCGATTCTGCTACGCGGCGGCCCGTCGCAGTACCCGGGCGGGGGTCTGCTGTGCATACTCTTCGGTGATGGCTGTTGACCGGCGGGAACTGGCTGCGGTGTTCGCGGGGGGTGCGCTGGGCACCTTGGCTCGGGCGGGTTTCGAGGAGCTCGCCGCGCCCGATCCCGGCCGCTGGCCGTGGCCGACCTTCACCGTCAACATCGTGGGCGCGTTCCTGCTCGGCGTGTTCGTCACCCGACTGCTGGAGCGGTTGCCGCTGTCGAGCTACCGGCGGCCTTTTCTGGGCACGGGTTTCTGCGGCGGTCTGACCACGTTCTCGACGATGCAGGTCGAGACCATCGCCATGCTCGAGCACGGCCACTACGGGCTCGCGGTCGGCTACACCGCGGCCAGCGTCGTGCTGGGCCTGCTCGCCGTCTACCTCGCGACGGTGCTGGTGCGCCGGGGTTGGGTGCGACGATGACGGCGGTACGGCGATGACGACGGTGCTGAGCTGGCTGGGTGTGCTGGTGTGCGGCGGGCTGGGGTCGCTGTTGCGCTTCACCGTCGACCGGGCGGTGTCGCGCCGCTCGGGCGGCAGCTTTCCGGCCGGCACGCTGGCCGTCAATCTGTCCGGGGCGCTGCTGTTGGGATTCGTCGCCGGTCTGGCATTGAGCCCGCACCTGGCGTTGGTGGCCGGGACCGCCTTCGTCGGCGCCTATACGACGTTCTCCACGTGGATGCTCGAGACCCATCGACTCGCCGAGGAACGCCAGCTCGCACCCGCGGTGGCGAACATCGTGGTGAGCATCGCACTGGGCCTGCCGGCTGCCTACGCCGGGCAGACGATCGCGGGGCTGCTGTGAACCCTACCGGCACCGAGATCCTGACGCTGACAGCGTATTTCGCCGAACGTGAGCGGCACAGCGGTCGATTTCTGGCCGAGGAGCTGCTGGAGCGCTACGACCAGCGGTCGGTCGCCACCAGCGTCATGCTGCGCGGCATCGCGAGCTTCGGCCCGGCCCATGTGGTGCGCAGCGATCGCTCTCTGAGCCTGTCCGAGGACCCGCCGGTGACTCTCACCGCCGTGGACAGCGCGGACCGCATCGTTCCGCTGGCCGATGAGGTGGCCGGGGTCCTGGGCCGCGGCGTGCTCACCCTCGAGCGTGGGCGCACCCTGCCCGACCCGGCTTCCAGCGAGGACGTGCGTCTGTCGGTGTATCTGGGCCGTCGGCAGCGCGTCGCGGGTGCGGCCGGGTATCTCCGTGTCTGCGAGGTGTTGCACCGGCTCGGATTCCTCTCCGCCGAGGTGTTTCTCGGGGTCGACGGCACCGTGTCCGGCCAGCGTCGGCGGGCGCGGTTCTTCAGCCGCAACGCCGACGTACCGCTTGTCGTGGTCGGCGTGGGTACCTCGGCCCAGACAGCCGGCGCGTTGACCGAATTGCGGCCGCACCTGTCCGACCCGCTGATCACACTGGAGCGGATCATGGTGTGCAAGAACGCCGGCCGCACCCTTGCCGAACCGGCGACGGGGTCCGGCGGTTTCCTCAAGGTGACGGTGCGCACCGACGAAGACAGTCGCTACGAAGGCACCCCCGTCCACCGCGCGCTGGTGAGCAGGTTGATGCAGACCGACCACGCCAACGGCGCCACGGTGCTCCGCAGCATCTGGGGGTACCACGGTGCACAGGCGCCGCACGGTGATCAGCTCTTTCAACTTGTCCGGCACGTGCCGGTGAGCACGGTGATCGTCGACACCGCGGAGAGCATCGCAGCAAGCTATCCCGTCATCGACGAACTGACCGCCGGCCACGGCCTGGTGACCTGCGAAACCGTCCCTGCGATGCTCGCGGTGGACAACGGCCGCACCCGGGGCGGCCTGCGCCTGGAGTGACGGCACACCGAACCGGTCCGAGATGGTGCGGCGCTGGGCGAGGACACGCGGATGGTGACCGGACATCGGTCGCGGCGCAATCCCAGGAGTCGCAGGCGCAGAGGTAAGCGTAGCCTACCTTTAGTAGGCGGTGTAACGTCTCGCCGCATGGAGACGCCCACCCCGCCCCGCATCAGCGCCGCGCTGGCCGACATCCTGCGCGACGACCTCAACGTCGACCTCACCCGGGTGAGCCGGGATTCGCGCCTGATCGACGACGTGGGCCTCGACTCGGTCGCGTTCGCCGTCGGAATGGTGGCCATCGAGGACAAGATCGGGGTGGTTCTGTCCGAAGAGGACCTGTTGACCTGCAACACCGTCGGCGACCTCGAGGCTGCGATCCTGGCGAAGGCTCCGGCCGAACGGTGAGTGCGCTCGCGACCGCATCACGGCGGGCGATGACCACATCACCACACGACCTGGTGATCCTGGACCGCGATACCGCCGAGTGGCGGCGTCACCCCTGGCAAGAGGTGCACTCCCGCGCCGAGAACATCGCCGAACGCGTTCTCGACGGTGCAGATGGCGCTGTCGGCCTGATCGGTGAACCCACGGTCGAGATCGTCGCTGCCATTCAGGGGGCGTGGCTGGCCGGGCGCTCGGTGGCCATCCTGCCGGGCCCGGTGCGCGGCGCCGACGACCGCCAGTGGGCCGCCGCGACCACCACCCGCCTCACCGACATCGGCGTGACGCAGGTGTTCAGCCACGGTGACTGCCTGAACCTGTTGCGCGACTGCGATTCCGGACTGACCGTGCACGACGCGGTCGAGACGGGGCATCCCCGGCGCTCATCGACTCTGCTGCCCCAACCGACCCCTGCCGACACCCCCGCCGTCCTGCAGGGCACCGCCGGGTCCACCGGAACCCCGCGCACCGCACTGCTGTCCCCCTCGGCGGTGCTCGACAACGTCTCCGGGGTCCTGCAGCACACCGCAGTGGATCCGGGACGCGACGTCGGCTGCACCTGGCTGCCGCTGTACCACGACATGGGCCTGACCTTCCTGCTGACCGGCTTCGTCAGCGGCCCGGAGATGTGGCTGGCGCCGACGGGAGCGTTCTCGGCGTCCCCGTTCCGCTGGCTGCGCTGGCTCTCCGAGAGCGGCGCAACCCTCACGGCGGCACCGAACTTCGCCTATTCGGTGCTCGGCAGATACTCCCGCCGGGTCTCCGACGTCGACCTGAGCCGGCTTCGTTTCGCCCTCAACGGCGGCGAACCCATCGACTGCGCCGGTTACCAGTTGTTCCTCACCGAGTTCGGCCGATTCGGCCTGGACCCGCATGCGGCCGCCCCGTCCTACGGTCTGGCCGAGGCCTCGTGTGCGGTAACGATCCCACGCCCGGGAACCGGTCTGCTGGTCGACGAAACTGTCGATGTGACAACGGGTTCGACGCAGCGCCATGCCCTCGTCGGTGAGGTGATCCCGGGGATGGAGCTGCGGGTGGTACCCACCGAACGCAGCGACGCCGCCGGCGGTGAGATCGGCGAGATCCAGATTCGCGGCACGTCGATGATGAGCGGCTACCTCAGGGAGGAACCGTTGTCCGCCCACGACTGGTTCACCACGGGTGACCTGGGCTACCTGACGGATTCCGGCCTGGTCGTGTGCGGGCGGATCAAAGAACTCATCACCGTGGCCGGGCGCAACCTGTTCCCCAGCGAGATCGAACGCGTGGCCGCGCAGGTCCGCGGCGTGCGGGAGGGCGGTGTCGTCGCGGTGGGCGCCGGCGCCGACTCGGCCCGGCCGGGGCTGGTCATCACCGCGGAGTTCCGCGGGGCCGACGAAGCGGGCGCGCGCACCGAGCTGGTGCAGCGGGTGGCTTCACAGTGCGGCGTCGTCCCGGCGGACGTGGTGTTCGTCACGCCAGGATCGCTGCCCCGGACAACGTCGGGCAAGCTGCGCCGACTGCAGGTCAAGAACACTCTGGAGGCGGTGCGCACATGACGGTCCCCGCAGCGGTCGACCCTGACGCCTACCGCGAGCTGCTGGACCGGGTCTTCGACGACACCGTCACGGGCTGGACCGCCGACGCCGAAGCGGCGGAGCGGTTTCCCCGCAAGCTGATCGAGCATCTGGGCTCAGCGGGGGTGTTCCGCGCCAAATGGGGTCCGCAGGGCGGCCAGCACCCCGACGTCGCCAAACTGAACGAGCTGGCCTTCAGCCTGGGCCGGCTGGGGTCCGCCGGTATCGGGGTAGGTGTCAGCCTGCACGACTCGGCGATCGCGATCCTGCGCAGGTTCGGCAGGTCCGAGCACCTCCGCGACGTCTGCGAACTGGCCATCGACGGTCAGTCGGTGCTGTGCATCGGCGCGTCCGAGGAGTCCGGCGGCTCCGATCTGCAGATCGTCCAGACCGAGGCACGTTCCTCCGGTGAGGGTTTCGAGATACGGGGCGTCAAGAAGTTCGTGTCCCTGTCCCCCATCGCCGATCACATCATGGTCGTCGCCCGTAGCGTGGACCACGACCCCGCCAGCCGGCACGGCAACGTCCTCGTCATCGCCGTCCCCACCGCACAGGTCCAGGTGCGGCCACCATGGCGCAAGGTCGGCGCCGGCCCGCTGGACACCGCCGCGGTCCACATCGACACCTGGGTGCCCGCCGACCATCTCGTCGCCCGCGCCGGCACCGGGCTGGCGGCGATCTCGTGGGGTCTGGCACACGAACGTATGTCGATCGCGGGTCAGGTGGCGTCGTCGTGTCAGCGCGTCCTCGGGATCACCCACGCCCGCATGATGCGGCGCAGACAGTTCGGCGTGACGCTGTTCGAGCACCAGGCGCTGCGGATGCGGATGGCCGACCTGCAGGCCCGGGTGGACCTGCTGCGCCACGGCCTGCACGGTATCGCCGCGCAGGGCCGGCTGGATCTGCGCGCCGCGGCCGCGGTCAAGGTCACCGCCGCGCGGCTGGGTGAGGAGGTGCTGTCGGAGTGCATGCATCTGTTCGGCGGCGCCGGATATCTGGTTGACGAGACTCCGTTGGGCCGTTGGTGGAAGGACATGAAGCTGGCCCGCGTGGGGGGCGGCACCGACGAGGTGCTGTGGGAACTGGTCGCCGCGGCGATGCGACCCGACTACGACGGTTACGACGCCATGATCGGCACCGCGGCGGAGGACGCGATGATCGGGGCGCCCGAGTGAGTCACTGCCCGCCGGCAGGCCGGTTCAGCGCGTAGAGCGCCATCCGGCGGTTGGACATCTGGTGCTCGCCGAGGAAGTCACAGCGGGCGTATTCGCACAGCCGGCGCGCCGCGGTGTTGCGGTGGTCGGGATCGAACATGATGCGTTCGCAACGGGGTTCGCTCTGGAACAGGCTGGCAGCCAGCCGCGGCAGTAGCAGCGGGCCGAAGCCTCGGTTGACGATGTCGAGATCGGCGATCGCCGCGTGCAGTCCGAGGTCATAGGGGTCGGCCTCGTAGCACGGGGCGATGGAGTCCTTGGCCGCGCGGTAGACCTCGACGTAGCCGTGCGGACTGCCCTTGAAGATGCCGACGAACGGCCGTGAGTACTCACCGGCCAACTGCGCCCGCAGGTAGCCCCGCCACCATGTCGCCGGCCGGTCGTACTCCCAGGTTTGGGCCAGATGCGGGCGGTTCATCCACTCCGCGATCATCTCCGTGTCCGCGTCGGGCTCGACCAGCCTGATCGAGAAGGGTTCGCGCAGCTGCGGTGTCGGCGGAGGCGGCACCATGCGCACCTCCTCGGGGAGGTCGGTGAGCTCGCGGGGCAGGATGGGCAGCACATCGGTCATCGTGGTGGCTGACCCTACCCGAGCCAGGTGAGGATAGGGTTACCTACCTAGGATGCGGGCACCGCGAGCGCAAAACCCGCGGTGACGAGCGCGATCGCCTTGACCACCTCGAGTCCGACGTACACGACGTGCGCGTGGGAACGTGGCCCTTCGGCGCCGGCCAGGACCTGATCCGATCGACGCGTCAGCGCCGGCCGCACCGCGACGATCTGCACGGTCAGCATCACCACTGCTACCGCCACCGCCGCGACACCGAGCGTCCCGGCACCACCCGCCCACACCGCGACCACCACCGTCACCGCCAACAGGACCTCGCAGACGTTGAGCGCGCGGAACACCACTCGCCCGATGCCGAGACCGATCTGCAGCGTGACACCCGGCGCGCGGAACTTCAGCGGTGCCTCGAGGAACGAGATCGCCAGCACCATCCCCAGCCACACGAACGTCGCGGCGATTCCGGCGACCTGCATGGCCCTACCTTAGGACGTCAAGGCGCTAGCCGTGGTCGGCTCGTCCTGCCGGCGCTGCGGGATCCTTCTTGCCGAATGGCAGCACGTGCACGACCGCCACCACCACGGCTCCCACCACGAGGCCCACCACCGCGGAGGCGGCGGTGTTCACCAGCCATGCCAGGACCCCGCCCACGGCGGCGACGTGGTGCACATACTCCTCGGCGTGATGCACCAGCTCGTAGGGCAGATGCCACCCGAGTTCGTCGGTGCCCAACAGCAGGATGTGCCCGCCCACCCACAGCATGGCGACGGTGCCGACGAGCGACAGCGCGCCGAGCAGTTTCGGCATGCCGGCAACCAGGCCGCGGCCCACCTTCTTGGCCAACGCCGACGACCGCTGGGTCAGGCGCAGCCCCACGTCGTCCATCTTCACGATTCCCGCGACGACGCCGTACACCACGGCGGTGATCACCAACGCGACCACGAGCAGGATGATCAGCCGGGGCAGGAACGACTGGTCGGCCACCTCGTTGAGCGCGATGACCATGATCTCCGCGGACAGGATCAGGTCGGTGCGGATCGCGCCGGTCACCATGAACCGCTCGGCATCGGGCCCTGCCGCGGCCGCCGGTACGGCGTGACCGCCGTGCCCGGTGATCTTGCCCCACACCTTTTCGGCACCCTCGTAGCACAGGAAGGTGGCGCCGAGCATCAGGATCGGGGTCAGCAGCCACGGCGCGAACTGACTGAGCAGCATGATGGCGGGCAGGATGAACACGATCTTGTTGCGCAGCGACCCGATGGCGATCCGCTTGATGATCGGCAGCTCGCGCTCCGCAGCGATGCCGTGGACGTACTGCGGGGTGACCGCAGTGTCGTCGATGACCACGCCCGCAGCTTTGGCCGTGGCGCGGCCGGCGGCCGCCCCGATGTCGTCGACCGATGCGGCGGCCAGCCGGGCCAGCACCGCGACGTCGTCCAGGAGGGCGAACAGGCCGCCGCTCATCGCGTCCCCTCGCTCATGGATGGCAACGCTACCCGTCACCGGTCAGCGCGGCGCGGCTGGAGTGGTGGTGCCAGGCGCGCATCCGATCGCGGCGAGCCTTCGCTGCGACGCTTGGTCGGGCACCCGGCGGGGCCACCAGAACCACCTGCCGAGCAGCGAGGCCACCGCCGGTGTCATGAACGAGCGCACGATCAGCGTGTCGAACAACAACCCCATGGCGATCGTGGTCCCGACCTGCGCCATCACCTTGAGATCGCTGAACGCGAACGAGGCCATCGTGAACGCGAACACCAAGCCCGCCGACGTCACGACGGAGCCGGTGCCGGCCATGGCCCTGATGATGCCGGTCTTCAGGCCACCGCCCAGTTCCTCTTTGAACCGCGACACCAACAGCAGGTTGTAGTCCGATCCGACGGCCAACAGCAGGATGACCGACATCGGCAACACCATCCAGTGCAGCTCGAGGCCGAGAAGGTGCTGCCAGACCAACACCGAGAGCCCGAACGAGGCCCCCAGCGACAGCAGGACCGTTCCGACGATCACCCCGGCGGCCACCACACTGCCGGTGATGACCAGCATGATGCTGAAAATCAATGTCACCGCAGCAATCCCGGCGATCAGCAGGTCGTAGTTGGACCCGTCGCGCATGTCCTTGTAGGTGGCGGCCGTACCGGCCAGATAGATCGTCGACCCCTCCAGCGGAGTGCCCTTGATGGCTTCTTTGGCCGCCGTCTTGATCGGAAGCACGTGGGAGATGCCGTCGACGGTCGCGGGGTCACCCTCGTGACTGATGATGAACCGGACCGATCTGCCGTCGGGCGAGATGAAGTTCGCCATCCCGCGCTTGAAGTCGTCGTTGTCGAAGACTTCGGGGGGAAGATAGAACGAATCGTCGTTCATCGCCGTGTCGAACGCGTCGCCCATCGCATCGGAGTTCTCCTGCGCCGCGGCGAGCTGGTCCTGCATGCCCTTCTGTGACTGGTACATCGTCAGCATCATCGACTTCATCGTCCGCATCGACTCGATCTGCTGCGGAAGAAGCTGCACCAGCTGAGGCATCAGCGCGTCGAGGCGCTCGAGTTCAGGGACCAGGTCCTGGATGTCATCGGTGAGCGGGTTGATCCCGTCCAGGGTGTCGAACACCGACCGCAGTGCCCAGCACGCCGGGATGTCGTAGCAGTGTGGCTCCCAGTAGAAGTAGCTGCGGATCGGACGGATGAAGTCATCGAGGTCGGCGAGGTGATCACGCAGTTCGACGACGTCGAGCGTCATGTCCCTGGTCTTGGCGACCATCCGATGGGTGGTATCGGCCATCTGCTCGGTGATGGCCGACATCTGAGCCATCGTGTCGATCGTGGTCTGCATCTCGTCGGCCTGCACCAGCATGTCGGCGAACCGGTCCTGCAGATAAGTCTGGTTCAACTGGTTCGTGGTGCCCTGCATGCTCAACTGGAACGGGATGGTCGAATGCTTGATGGGCTTACCGTCGGGCCGGGTGATGGTCTGCACCCGCGCGACCCCGGGCACCCGGAAGATCGCCTTGGCGATCTTGTCGATGACGAGGAAGTCCGCCGAGTTGCGCAGATCATGATCGCTCTCGACCATCAGCAGTTCGGGATTCATCCGCGCGGCACCGAAGTGCCGTTCGGCCGCGGCGTAGCCGACATTGGCCGGCATGTCAGCCGGAAGGTACTGACGGGCATCGTAATTGGTCCGGTACCCGGGCAGGGTGAGCAGCCCGACCAACGCCAGAGCGATCGTCGCGGCCAGCACCGGACCCGGCCAGCGGACCACCGTCACCCCGACTCGGCGCCAACCGCGCGAACTGATCGCCCGCTTCGGTTCGAAGCGCCCGAATCTGCTGGCCACCGTGACCACCGCAGGGCCGAGCGTCAGCGCCGCCACCACAGCGACGAACGTTCCGACCGCGCAGGGCACGCCCAGGGTCTGGAAGTAGGGCAACCGGGTGAAACTCAAGCAGAGCATCGCACCGGCGATGGTCAGCCCCGACCCCAACACGACATGCGCGGTGCCGTGGAACATCGTGTAGTAGGCAGCTTCCCGGTCGTCGCCCGCGCCCCGGGCTTCCTGATAACGACCGATCGCGAAGATCGCATAGTCGGTGCCCGCGGCAATGACCATGAGGGTCAACAGATTGACCGCGAAGGTGGACAACCCGATGATCTCCTGATCGGCCAGGAACGCGACGATTCCGCGGGCAGCGCCGAGTTCGACGAACACCATCAGCAGGATCAGCACCATGGTGCCCAGCGATCGGTACACCACCAGCAACATCACGGCGATCACGCCGATCGTGATGAGGGTGACTCGGAAGACACTCTTGTCGCCCGCGTGGTGCTGATCGGCGACCAGAGGAGCACCACCGGTGACGTAGGTCGTGACTCCCGGCGGGCTCGGCGTCGTGGCGACGAGGTCCCGCACCGCCGCGACCGACTCGTTGGCCAACGATTCGCCTTGGTTGCCGCGCAGGTAGACCTGCACGTAGGCAGATTTGCCGTCGGTGCTCTGGGCACCTGAGGCGGTCAACGGGTCTCCCCAGAAGTCGGCGACGTGCTGCACGTGCGCGGTATCGGCCTCCAATTGGTCGACCAGGCCGTCGTAGTACCGGTGCGCGTCCCCGCCGAGGGGCTGCTCCCCCTCCAGGACGACCATCGCGTTGCTGTCGGAGTCGAATTCCTCGAAATCGGCCCCGATCCGCTTCATCGACACCATCGACGGCGCATCCTTGGCGCTCAACCCGACGGTGTGTTCTTCGCCGACCTTCTCCAGAGAAGGCACGGCGACGTTGGTGACGACGGTCAGCAACACCCAGCCCAGGATGATCGGCACGGCCAACACCCGGATCGCTCGGGCCACACCCGATCGGCCGGCGGTCAACTTCGCCACGTGCACTGCCCCCTGGTCAGGCGCGGGCCTCACCCCGCAACGACGCTGCCGGCGTGACACAAAGTGTGTCGCGTGTCATACATCTAGCCCGTCAAAGCATCGGCTGTCAACGGCGCGCCGCAGGCCGTTCTGACAGGCGTTTCACAGCTTCTGCCGTGTGCCGGAACCCTAGGCTGGTCCGATGAGTGCCGGAGAGCAGCGGGCCGGAGTCGACCTGACCAATCTCGACCAGCCGCTCGGTCCCGACGCCGACGCGACCAAACGCGACCTCGTCGACTATCTCGATGCCGTGGCCGACCGAATCCTGCCCGCCCTTACCGGTCGCCCACTGACCGTGCTGCGGGCGTTGCGGGGACGGGCCCCGTTCATGCAGAAGAACGTGCCCAAGTACACGCCGGACTGGGTGCGCACGGTCGAGATCTGGGCCGAGGCGTCGCAGCGATCGATCCGCTATGCGCTGTGCGACGACCGGCGGACACTGCTGTGGCTGGCCAACCAACGGGCCGTGGAATACCACCCGACACTTGGTCCGGCTGAGAACATCTACCGCCCAACGCATCTGGTCCTCGACCTCGACCCGCCGGCGCAGGCCCCGTTCGCCGCGGTCGTGGCGGTGGCGCACCAGGTGCACACCGCGCTCACCGCCTGCGGGCTTTCCGGTGCGGTGAAGACCAGCGGCTCCCGCGGCCTGCACATCGTCGTTCCGGTCGCCGACGGCGCTGCGGCCGACGACGTCGCCGCCGCGACACGTGCGTTGGCTGCGCGCAGCGAGGCCCTCGATCGGTCCGCCGCGACCACCGCGTTTCTCGTCGAGGAGCGCGCCGGCAAGGTCTTCGTCGACGCCACCCGCGCCGGCGGCGCAACGGTCGCCGCGGTGTACAGCCCGCGGTTGCGGCCAGGCACCCCGGTGTCCTTCCCGTTGGCGTGGTCGGATCTGGACCGCACCGACCCGCGTGAGTTCACCGTGCACACCGCGCCGGGTCTGCTGTCGGGTGGGGACCCCTGGGCCGAGACGATGCCGGCGCCGCAGCTGCTACCCGACGACCTCGTCGACGAGGGACACCGCATCCCGGTCGCCCGGGTCGCCGCGATGCACGAAGGCAAACGACGCGCGCGGGCACGCCGGGAGAAACGACAGAACTGAATCAGGCGATCTTGCGGTGCATCTGCACGATGGTGCCGGCGGGCCGCGACTCGATCGTGACGTCCTGCATCAGCGCCCGCATCAGTTCCAGGCCACGCCCGCGATGCCGGGCGGGCACCGCTTGCGGCGTCTTCCACGAACCGGTGTCGGTGACGGTGACGTAGACCCGCTCGGCGACGACGACCGCGTGCAGGTGCACGGTGCCCTCCGGGTGGTCACGGTGTCCGTGCTCGATCGCGTTGGCCAACGCCTCGCCCACCGCGATCAGCACATCAAGGGCTTCGTCGGCGCCCGCGCCGGCCTCGTCGAGCCAGTCGCGCAGGGTGTGTCTGCTCTGCGCGAGTTCCTCCACGTCGGCCCCGAGCTCCAGATCCAGCGCGGCGGGCTGCCGGTAGACGAGCACCGCGACGTCGTCGCGGTACCCGCCTGGCGGCGCCAGCGCCGTCATCAACCGGTCGGCCAGAGCGTCGAGCGCGTCGCGACGATGCTGCGACACAAGCTCACCCGCGCGGTCGATGCCTTCGTCGATCGACAGGCGTCGACGCTCGACCAGTCCGTCGGTGTAGAGCAGCAGGGTCGCCCCGGCCGGGAGCACCGTGTGTGTCTCCGGCCGGACTCCGTGCTGGGTCACCCCGAGCGGCGTGGCTCGCGCGCTGTCCAGCAGCACCACTGCGCCGCCACCGTCGACGAGAATCGGCGGCGGCTGTCCGGCGCAGGAATAGACCAGCTCCCCCGACCCGGGGCTCAACACCGCACAGAGCGCGGTGGTGCACCGCGCTCCGGGCAGCCGCATCGCGAAGCGGTCCAGCGCCGAGAGCACCGCTGCCGGGCTCGGGTTCTCCAGCAGCAACGCCCGGCACGCGCTACGCAGCTGCCCCATCACGGTGGCCGCCGACAGCCCGTGCCCGACGCAGTCACCGACGATCAACCCGATGCGGCCGTCGTCGAGGTCGACCACGTCGTACCAGTCGCCGCCGACCTGCAGCGGCCGGGTCGCCGGCTGGTACCGCACCGCGAATCCGTCGGACGTCGGGGGACCGAGAATCGCGTGCTGAAGCGCCAGCGCCGTCTCGCGTTGCTGATCGATCTGGTGCACCCGCTGCAAACCCTGGCCGAGCCGGCCGGCAAGCACGGTCAGCAGTGTGCAGTCATCCGCAGTGAAATGTCGCCGCTCGTTCAACTCGAGGTGGATGACCAGTACGCCCTGGGGATGCTGCAGAGCGATACCGGCCTCTCCCGGTTCGAAGGATTCGGGTTCGAGCAGCTCACGGTCGTGCAGCGCGCTGATCTGCCCGCGGTGCTCGTCCGACAGGGATCCCCACTCGGCGGCCTCCCCGGCATACACCAGCGTCGGCACCTCTCCGCCGCGCCACGTCGCGGCCACGACCCGACGCGCGCGCCAGACCGCACGCAACTGTTCGGCGGCGGCGGCCACCGCATCGGCGAGGGTGTCCGCCTGGGCCAGCTTCTCGTTCAGGGCTGCGAGCGCGGTCTCCCGCAGCACCACGTAGTGCTCGGCGGTGACGTCGCGCAGCGTCCCGACGATCACCTTGCGGCCCGTGTCGGGATCCTCGGCATGGGTGAACGTCGCTGTCACCCACAACCGATGGCCGTCGCGGTGGGTCACCGGAACCGCGGACAGCGTCCCGTGCGATTTGTCCATCAGATCGGCGAACGCGTCGGCAACCTCGCGGTGGGCGTCCGCATCACTTTCTGCCGAGGGCCACCACGGGTAGGCCGGCGGATACGGCAGGCCGGCGCTGTCGTAGCCGAGCATGTCGGCGAAGGTTGTGTTGATCTCGGTGACCGCGCCTGTTTCGTCGCAGACGAACAACGCCTCCTGCAACGAGTCGATGAGCGCTGTACGCCAGCGCGCGTGATGGTCGCGCATACGTGCGAGCACGATGTTGGTACGCACCCGGGCCAACAGTTCGGTGGCGGCGAACGGCTTGACCAGATAATCGTCGGCACCGGCGCGCAACCCGGTGACCGACGCCTCCGGCCCCGCACGCGCCGAGAGCAACAACACCGGCACCGACGCGGTCCGCGGGTCCGCCCGCAGCGCCGCGACCAACCCCAGGCCGTCCAGCACCGGCATCATCACATCGCTGATGACCAGGTCCGGCGGGGCCGCCCGCACCACCTCCAGTGCCGCGCCTCCGTCGGCGACCGGTTCGACGACGTAACCGTCCGAGCGCAGCAGCCGGCTCAGATAGTCACGCATGTCGGCGTTGTCGTCGGCTACCACCACGCGCATGGGCCGTCCCTGCACGTCGTTTCCCGGGGTCGAGGAGAGCTCGGCTCCGGTGTGCGTGGCCGACTCGGTCGACCAGCGCAACGCCTCCTGGACATAAGCGTCCCCGCCCTGCGCGGCACGCGGCGTGGACCCGGTTGCGACAGCGTCGGCAGGCAGGTGCGCGGCACCCAACGGAAGCCGGACCGTGAACGCGGTGCCCTCCCCCTCGACGCTGTCGACGTCGATCGACCCGCCGTGCAATCCGATGAGTTCCTTGACCAGCGCCAGGCCGATCCCGCTGCCCTCGTGGGAGCGCGACCGCGTGTTCTCGATCCGGTGAAACCGTTCGAACAGGCGCGCAACTTCGTCGGCGGGGACCCCGACACCGGTGTCGGCGACGACGACGGTGGCCTGATCACCTTCTCGGCCCACCCGCACCGAGATGGTGCCGTCGAAGGTGAACTTCAGCGCGTTCGACAACAGGTTGAACAGCACCTTCTCCCACATGTCCGGATCGACATAGACCGGCTCGTCCAGCGGTGCGCAGTCGACGACCAACGACAGACCCGCCCGCTCGACGGCGGACCGGAAGACGCTGGCAAGCTCGGCGGTGAGTACACCGAGATCGACCGGCTCATAACGGACTTGGGCGCGGCCGGCTTCGATACGGGAGAAATCCAACAGCGCGTTGACCAGCTTGCTCAGTCGTAAAGCGCTGCGCCAGATGATATCCAGTTCATGGCGGGTGCCCTCGTCGAACCGGTCGTCGCGACGCAGCGTGTCGACCGGGTCCAAGATCAGCGTGAGCGGCGTGCGGAACTCGTGGCTGGCGTTGGAGAAGAAGGCTGTCTTCGCGCGGTCCAGCTCGGCGAGCTGCTCGGCCCGCAACTGTTCGGCACGATAGCTGCGGGCCAGCCCGATGTCGGCGGCGATGCGCGCAGCCACCAGGGATAGGAAGCCGCGGTAACCCTCGTCCACCGGGCGATACCGGTTCAGGCCCGCCACCAGGAACCCCATCGGCGACTCACCCTGCTGTAGCAGCGGCACGGCCAGCGCCTGCACCGGCGGCTCTGGCCAATCACCTTTCGGCAGAGTCGGATACGCGTCGCCGCTGAGTTCGACCGTGACGATCTCGCCGCGCCGGAGCTCGCTCAGCGGCCACGCTCCGTCCTCGGCCAGAACTGCCGGCGCCGCTGCGTGCTCCCTGTCGAACCCGCTCGAGCCGGCCAGTCGTGCCGCTCCGTCGGCATCGAACAGGTAGGTCAGCGTGAACGGCAGATCTCGCGCGTTACGCGCGAGTTGCCCGTCGATGAAGCCGACGATCTCCTGCTCGTTCCGCACGGAGCTCGGGGCGGACCCGAGGTCGCGCAAGGTGCCCATCCGCCGTTCACCGATCACCTGCAAGGTGTCTTCGCTGACCACACAGAGCAATCCGACGACCTGGCCGTCGTCGTCACGCAACGGACTGTACGAAAAGGTGTGGTAAGTCTCCTCGGGGTAACCGGAGCGCTCCAGGAACAACAACAGGGACTCGTCCCAGGTCGCCTCCCCGGTCGAGAGCACCCGCCGGATACGGAGCTCGACCTCGTGCCACACCTCATGCCATACCACCCGGAACGGCTGACCCAGCGCCCACGGGTACTTGCGCCCCAACGTGTCGCGCCGATACGCGTCATTGCAGAAGAAAGTCAGATCCGGGCCCCACGCCATCCACATCGAGAACTTCGACGAGAGCATGACGCTCACCGACGTCTGCAGGCTCTGCGGCCATCGATCGACGGGACCGAGCGGCGTCGATGCCCAGTCGACGCGGGCGTGCTCGCGCCCGACGTCGCCGCCGACCGCGAAGAAATCGGGCAGCGCGCCGTCCCCGGCTTCCCGGCCGGTCACCCGGCGCCCGACATCAACGCTTCTGTCACAGTGGGATACGGGCGGAGGAGACCGTCGAGTTTGGTCACCTCGATCGGCCTTACCACTTCGGCGTTGGTGGCCACCACCCGCACCGCCACCCCGTCCGAGACGCCCTGCTCGTAGCAGCTGAGCACGGCGTTGAGGCCCGCGCTTCCGAAATAGGTGACGTCGTCGAGTCTGAGCACCAGCATCCGGGCGGGCGGCCCGCCGGCGGCAGCAAGCCCGGCGACCAGCGCCTCATCGAGGAGATCCACTGTGCCCGAGTCCACTTCGCCACGGACCTGCACGACGACAGCGCTGTCACTGACATCCTGCGTGACGTCGAGAAGACCCACCTCAGCTGCCGATCCGCTGATGGACAGACAACAGCACATGGTCGAACTCGCGCCGGAGAGCGTCCATCGACGAGTCGACCGATGTCAGCTCGGCGACGATCTGTGCGGCCAACGCCCGCAACTTGGTGTTGGTCTGCTGGGAGCGCCACTGCAACAGCTTGAACGCCTGATCGGCGTCGACCTGATAGACCAGCATCAGCGCACCCTTGGCCTGCTCGATGGCGGCCCGCGCCGCGAACAGGTCGGGCAGCGACTTGTCGAGGACGTCTTTGCGGGCGCGGTCCAGGGTGCCGCTCAGGTCGAGGTAGTACCCCTCGGTGCCGATCACGGCCCCCCGGTTGTCGCACATCCGGTCGCCGATGACGAGAACGCTGTGTTCGCGTCCGTGGGTGTCGAGGAAGCGGTGGCGGCTGGAGAACGAACCACCGTGGTGCAGCGCATGGTCGAGCAACTCCTGGACGTGCCTGCGGTCGTCCGGGTGCTTGTGCGAGAGGACCAACTCGGTGGTGGGAGTGACTGCGCCGGGTTCGTAGCCGTGCATCCTGGCCAGCTCATCGGACCATTCCCAGCGCTGACCGACAAACCAGAAACGGAAGCCGCCGACGTCGAGGTCGGCGGCGGTGGCGACGGCCTCCCCGGCCCGAGGGGCGGAGGAGTGGACCGGATCCGGCATTTCCGCATTATTCCACCCTTGTCCGGCACGGAAACACATTCGGCGATGTAAGCCCGCCGGGCGCCCTTCTGGCGCGCCGACGCCGAACCGGTGAGGCGGTCGCGCTCTGGGTACCCCCGCGCCATGACCGAACAGTTCAAGAAGGGTGACAAGGTCACCTGGCAGAGCCACGGCAGCACCGCCGAGGGGACCGTGCAGAAGAAGATCACGTCCGATACCGAGGCCGCCGGCCGCACGGTGCGCGCCTCGCAGGACGAGCCCCAGTACCTGGTGCGCAGCGACAAGAGTGGCAACGACGCCGTCCACAAACCGGAGGCGTTGACCAAGAAGTCCGGCCGCTAGACCGTCGACGACAGTTGACGATCAGGACGCGGCGGTAGCATCACCGGCGATGCCTCGCGTCGCGCTGATTCTCCTCGTGGTCGCGCTGTCGCTTGCCGGCTGCGCGAGCGCGTCGCCGCCCACCGCGCCGGCCCCCACTGTGCCGACGGCGGAAACACTCGCCTCCGCGCCGCCGTCGACGGTCACGCAGGATCGGCCGTTGGCGGCCGAACCCGTCGCGATCGCCACCGACCTGGTCGCCGACGAGTTCGTACTGCGCGATCCTGCGTCGCCGGACGATCTGCTGGCCGCAGCAGCACATCGACAACAGGCGGCGTACCGGATACTCGGCCGCCATCCCGCGTGGGATTCGCTGATCCGACCCCACATCCCGGCAGAACTGCACGACATCGTCGACCGCAACATCGACGCGCGGCGCCAGCTGTCGGCGATGGGTCGCCCGAAGGCCACGCTGCCCGCCTGGCGCATCGTCGAGCCGCGCCCGGTGCAGGAGCTGCTCGGTTACTACCGCGAGGCGCAGTCGGCGTTCGGCGTCGACTGGAACTACCTGGCGGCGATCAACTTCATCGAGACCGCGTTCGGGCGGGTGGCGGGCGTCAGCACGGCGGGAGCCCAGGGGCCGATGCAGTTCATGCCCGCCACGTTCGCGGCCTACGGCGCCGGCGGCGACATCCTCGCACCCCGCGACAGCATCATGGCCGCCGGCCGCTACCTCGCCGCCAATGGCTTCGAGCGCGACCCCGACCACGCGCTGTACCGGTACAACAATTCTCAGAACTACGTGCGGGCCGTGCACGACTACGCCGCCGTCATCGCGGCGCACCCCTCGGCGCTGGCCGGGTACCACCGCTGGAGCGTCTACTACAACACCACCTCCGGTGACATGCTGCTGCCCGTCGGCTACTCACAGGACGCGCCCGTTCCTGCCTCCGAGTACACCGGCGCGTACGCCGCGCCCTACACACCGGCAACGGCCGAGGTCCGGATCTCACCCCGCAGCGCCGAGATCCTCGACCGGCTGCTGGCCGTCCGACGGGAAACACCCGGCGCGGGCGGGGCCCCACCGTCGGCCGTGCTGTCTCAGCAATTTCTCGGCACCGCTTACGGCGCACACACTCTCGTCGGATCGCAGGGCGTACCCGAACAGCTCGTGATCGACCTCGAGCGGGTGGACTGTTTCACGCTGGCCGACTACGTCGAAGCCCTCAAACGCGCCGAGACCCGGGACCAGTTCATCGATGCCCTCACCGCGGTGCGCTACCAGGACGGGCTCGTCGGGTTCGCCAGCCGCAGACACTTCTTCACCGACTGGTCGGCCGGTTCACCGCCGATCGCGACCGACGTCACCGCCGACGTCAGCGCCGCCGCGATCACGGTGACCAAGAAACTGAACCAGCGTGACGACGGCGGCACCTATCTGCCCGGGCTGCCGGTGTCGCGCCGCGAGGTCACCTACATTCCTGCCGAACGCGTCGACACCGGGGTGGTCGATCGGTTGCACCCCGGTGACTACATCGGCGCATACGCCGAGGACGGCGGCCTCGACGTCACGCACGTAGGGCTGTTCCTGGCAGGCCCGGACGGGCCGGTGCTGCGCAACGCGTCGTCGCTGAGCAGGGACCGACAGGTGGTGGACACCCCGTTCCTCGATTACGTCCGGTCAGTCCCCGGCATCGTGGTGCTGCGGCCGGTCAGGTAGGCGACGAGGCGGGAGGGGTGCGTTCACGTCCAGAGCTCGGTGATCGACAGTCCCGCGCCCTGAACCATGCGGCGTACCAGCGGCATGCTGATCCCGATCACGTTGGACGGGTCGCCCTCGATGCGCTCGACGAACCAGCCGCCGAGACCGTCCAGGGTGAACGCACCGGCCACCTGAATGGGTTCACCGCTGGCGATGTAGCGGGTGATCTCGACGTCGGTCGGGGTGCCGAAATGCACTGCGGTGGTGCCGGTGTCGCCGTCGGTGTGGGTGATGACCCCGCCGACGATGCGCAGCAGCGCGTGCCCGGTCAGCAGATGCCCGATGGTGCCGGCCATTGATTCCCATTGCGCGCGAGCGGCTTCGGCCGATCCCGGTTTGCCGCACAGAGTGCCGTCGAGAAACAGCATGGAATCACAGCCGATGACCACGCAGTCGGCGAGCAGGTCATCCGGCAACACGCCCGCCACACTGACCGCTTTGGCGGTGGCCAACTTCGCCACCACCGCCTCGGGGGGCAGGTCCGCGTCGAGTGAGGCGATCAACGCGTCCTCGTCGACGTCGGAGACGATCACCTCTGGATCGACACCGGCCTGGCGCAGCACACCAAGTCTGCCCTGGGACGCCGACGCCAGAACGACGCGCGTCATCGGTCTGTCACGCTGGTCATGGCCGCGATGTTATCGGTGGCCGCAGCGACGCCTACCGACGGGACGAACGGTCGTCCCTTCCCGGGTGTCCACCGGGTGACGGTCAGATGTTAAAACCTGAGTCCGCGCGGCCCCCTTCGGGTGAGAATCGATGGATGCGCTTCGGAAACTTCATGGCCCCCTTCCACCCCGTCGGACAGAATCCGACCCTCGCCATCGAGCGTGACCTCGACCTGATCGTGGCGATGGACCGCCTCGGCTTCCACGAGGCATGGATCGGCGAACACCACTCGGCGGGCTTCGAGATCATCGCCTCCCCCGAGGTCGTCATCGGCGTGGCCGCCGAGCGCACCAAGCACATCAAGCTCGGCACCGGAGTGAGCTCGCTGCCCTACCACCACCCCCTCATGCTGGCCGACCGCATGGTACTGCTCGACCACCTCACTCGCGGCCGGGTGATGCTCGGCTGCGGCCCCGGTCAACTCACCTCCGATGCGCACATGCTGGGCATCCCCGCCGACGAACAGCGCCCGCGCATGGAGCAGTGCCTCGATGCCATCATGCGGCTGCTGCGCGGCGAGACCGTCACGATGCACACCGACGGATTCACGTTGCAGGACGCCCGCCTGCAACTGAAGCCCTACAGCGACCCATGCTTCGATGTCGCTGTGGCAGCGTCATTTTCGCCGACCGGTCCGCGTGGGGCGGGTCGGCACGGCATCGGTATGCTCTCGATCGCGGCCACCGCCAAACAGGGCATGGACCTGCTCGCCCAACACTGGTCGACGTGGGAAGAGGTCGCGTTCGAGCACGGGCACGTCGCCGACCGCTCCAAATGGCGCCTGGTCGGACCGATGCACCTGGCCGACACCCGCGAGCAGGCCGAGCGGGACGTCGAATACGGCATCGCCGAATTCTCCCGCTACTTCAGCCACATCCTGCCCGCCGGGCCGGTGCAGGGCGACACCCCGGCCGAGATCATCGCCAACAACCGGGAATCCGGGTTCGCGGTCATCGGCACACCGGAGGACGCGGTCGCCAAGATCACCGAACTCGTGGAGGCGAGTGACGGCGGCTTCGGTGCGTTCCTGCTCTTCGACCACGACTGGGCGCCCCCAGCCGCGAAGATGCACAGCTACGAACTGTTCGCCCAGTACGTGATGCCGCATTTCACCGGCCAGCTCACCGCACCGGCAGCCTCGTGCGACTGGGTCACCGCCAGCGGAACCGAATTCGTCGACCGGGCCGCGCACGCGATCGGCAAGGCGATCGACGACCACGCCGCCGAGCGGGGGTCGAGGCACGCCCCGCGGTGAGCGGCAACGCACCCGCGGTCACCTTCCGCTATACCCGGCACGGGAACGCCCGCCTGCACTATGTGGACTCGGGCGGTGACGATCGCGGTGCACCGATCGTTTTCGTCCCCGGCATGACCGACACCGCTGAGGACTACCGTGCGCTGCTGCCGCTGTTCGGGCGCCGCACGGTGGTGGTGGAGCTGCGCGGCCACGGCCGCAGCAGCGCACCGCCCGTCGGCTACGACTTCGCGACCCTGCGTGATGACGTGGGCGCCGTGGTCGACACCGTCACCGACGGTGACGTGCACCTCGTGACGTTCTCCCGCGGCACCACCTACGGGATCGGCTGGGCACTCGCGCACCCTCACCGGGTCCGCTCGGTGTCCATCGGTGACTACGTACCCGAAGAGAAAGTGCTGACCGGCAGCCAGGCCGAACGACTGCTCACCGGACGCTGGCGCGGCTCACCGGTCAACGAACGCCTCGACGTCCGGGCGGCGCAACTGACTTTCGAGGCCGCGCAACCACAATCGCTGTGGACTGCGTTGGCACGCACGGGCATTCCCCTGCTCGCGGTGCGCAGCGGAGGCAGCGTGCTGGTCGGCGACCGCGACTGGGCCCGGTATCGGGAGCTGTTCCCCGAGGCCGAGTTGGTCGAGTTCGCCGAGTCACCGCATGACATCTTCCGGCCGGACCGCGCCCGTTACCCTCTTCTGGTTCGCGCGCACGTCGAGCGCGCTGACGCCGGGCACCGCTGACGGGTCAGCGTGGACCGGTACGTCGCCACAATTCGGTGAAGGACCCGAGGTCCTGCACTGCACGCACGGCGCGTTCCAGCCCGGTGCGGGTGACGGCCTCACCCTGTAGGCGGGCCCCGAACGCGGCGGTGACGCCGGCCGCGATGAACGCGGTCACCGCCAGCATCCGATAGTCGTCCCAGGTCGGCTCAGGCGCCAACCGGGGGCCACCGTGCGCCTGCAGCGCTTCGAGGTACTCGGCGAGCAGATCCCTCTCGATGCGGTCGCGCAGATCGGTGTCTAGCGAGGTGACGGCGAAGTAGGCGAGATCTTTGACTCCCGCCCCCTGGGCGGCCACCTGCCAGTCGAACAAGATGGGGCGATCCCCGACGAAACAGATGTTGCCGCGGTGGGTGTCGCCGTGCACGAGAGTCCACGGAAGCCCGCGCATCACTTCGGCGACAGCGCGCCGTCGTCGCCGCAGCGTGCGCGCCTCGGCGCGGAGGTCCTGCGGGAGGAGGTCGTCATAGCGGCGCGGGATCGCGGCCAGCAGCCGCCAGGTCTGCGGTCCCCACGTCACCGAGCGGGCTGCCGGCGGCGCGAAGACGGCGAGATCGGTGGTGAAACGCGGCGATTCCCAGAAGGCGGCGTGGAGTCGCGCCAGCGCCCTGGCCACAGCGCGTGCCTCGCGGGGCGTGCAGGAGCCGGCGACGTCGCCGAAACGCCCTCCGCGCAGAGCCAGGTCCTCCATCAGCACCACCGACCGGCCCCGCGCGGAGGCAGCTCCATACACCGCCGGCGCGACCTCACCGAGCTCCGCACCCACCCGGCGGTAGACCTCGACTTCGTTGCGGCCCAACCGCATCGCGACGTTGAACAGTCGCTCCACCGGCCGGGTCGGAGTCAGTTTGGCGAACACCTGCGCCGGTGTCCCCGGTGGACCCGTCACCTCCAGGCGGGCGCGAACCGCGGTGCCGTGATCGGCGTCGATGACTTTTACGCCCGTCACGCCGGCATTGCCGGTCAGTTCGCGGAACACCTCGGCGGTGATACCGTCCGGACGCGCCGGCACCGTCATGCACTACACCCCGCGCTCGACCGGCAACCGCCCGCTGTCCACGGCCGTCACCAGCGCCGCGTGGTCGGCTTCGGTCTGGTCGGCGTAACGCCGGGCGAAGGCGCTCAGCGCGTCGGCGACCCGGTCCGAGCGCCCCAGGTAACCGGCGATCATCGACGCCCCGCTGGTGCGGGCGTGCCCTTTGGCGAGCAGCTGGCCCACCACGGCGGTGTAGTCGACCAGCGCCTTCGAGTCCATCGCGTCCAACGGGATGGTGCCTTTCATGTTCCGGAACTGCCGGACGTAGAACTGCACGCCGCCCATCGTGGTCCAGCCCAACAACGGGTCGCTGACCGTCTGCAATGCCTGCTGATATTCGACCACCCGCTGTCCCTGGTGGGCGTGCCAGGCGGATTCGCCGTGCACGTAGCGCGCGAGCACGGATCGGCGCGCCTGCTTGAGCTGCAGGAAGACGACGTCTTCAGACGACGATCCCTCCAGCAGCGCGACGTAGGCGCGTAGTCCGACACTGCCCACGCCGACCACCTTCTGCGCGACGTCGAGAAGGGTGTAGCCGCCCAGGACCCGGCGCCAGTGGGTGGACAGTGTCGGCAGGTAGTCGTCGAGCGCCACGGCCAACGCGTCGGCCTCGCGTTGCGGAAGGCGGGTGATCAGCGGGGGCTCCTCGACGATCCTGCGCTGGCCGTCGACCTCCTGGGTGAACCGGGGCAGCGCACGGTCGCTGGTGCGGTTGCGCGCCCGCTTGGCCGACCGCTGCACCTGGTCGGCGAGCGGGCCAGCCGCCTGCCCCGCCAACCGGTCGACATCCAGCCGGGTGAACGAACGCGAGAACAGCGGCTCGTCGGCCAGGCGACGCAACTCCAGACGGTAGGCCGTCACGCAGGAGTGCACTGCGGCACCGCAGTCGTCCTCGGAGGTGCCGTTGTGCCGTCCGGCCACCCAGATGCTGGCCACCAACCGACGCAGATCCCATTCCCAGCCACCCGGGTGGGCTTCGTCGAAGTCGTTGAGGTCGATCACCAGGTCGCGTTCCGGGGAGGCGTAGAAACCGAAATTGCCGAGATGGGAGTCGCCGCAGACCACCGGGGTGATGCCCGTCGACGGCAGATGTGCCACGTCGTCGGCCATCACCACCGCCGAGCCCCGCAGGAAGCCGTACGGAGAGGCGATCATGCGCCCCACGCGGATCGGGATCAGCGAGGGCAGCCGGCCCTGGTGGTTGAGTTCGATCAGACGAACCGGGTCGGGCCGGTCCGGGGGCGCAGCCCAGTCGGCCAGCGTCCGGCGCTTCACACGCTTGCGCAGGCTCTTACCGAGGGCATACCGCTCGGCACGGGTGACCGGTCGCCGACGCAGCGACCGGTAGGAACCGCTGTCAGCCTCGGGCAGGACGGTGTGTCTCGTCGGGTCGGGCTCGGGTGCCGTGCTCGTCATCTGTCGCCGGTTCCCCACCGCTTACATGGTGCGCGATACGCGCCTGGGGCGGGCTGAGTTGAGCACATGGCCTACCCCGGCCCGAACACCAGGCGGGGTTTCAGGCGTTGTGGAGCAATGTCAGCTCCCGCGGCGAGGTCCTCGCTCAGCGCCGCGGCGTGGGCCGCCAGGCCTGCGGCGTCGATGCCGTAGGGCGCTGCACCACCGACCGCGAGGCCGTCCGCCGCGCGGCGAAGCAGGGTGATCGCACCCGTCATGTTGCCCCGCTGGATGTGGGTGACACCCACCGCGAGCTGGGCCAGCGCTTTCCACAGGTGCCTCTCGCTGTCCGGGCCGGTCTTCCAGGCCGCCTCGAGCACATCGTGGGCGTGAAACGGGAAGCCCTGGTCCAGGAGTCGCTGGGCGTAGGTCAGCGAATCGTGCGGCGCCAGCTCGAGGTCCTCGGGGATTCGGGCGACACCGGGGCTCCCGTGCGGGAGTGGGCGGCCCAGCGCATCGCGCGGTCGGTCGTTGCGGGGGCGGCCGGTTTCGTCGCGGTCACGGGCAGCCACCTGTCCATCTTGGCATCGAAAGCCGACTGCTTCACACCCACACCACGCCGCCCTCCGCCCGCTGTCTCGCCGACATCCATGACCGCCATCTGAGCGTGGGCTTGACCAAGCATCGAGAATCCTCACTGTGGCAAAACCGACCGGCGGGGTAGCCCTGACGCTGGCCTTCGCGTTCACGGTGATGGCCGATCCGGTTTCGTCCGTCGCCTATGCAATCGAGGCCGCACTCCGTGGACTGCACGGAAATCTGAGCAGCCTGCTTCCAGCTATGGCGGCGGTCATCGCCATCATCGCGGTGATCTCGGCGACCTATCACTACCTCATCGGCCGGTTCCCGAACGGAGGTGGCGGCCCGGAGGGCGTCGCTCACGCGTTCGGCGAAGGCTGGGCGTTCATCCCCCTGGGCGCGCTGCTGATCGACTTCACACTCACGGTGGCAGTGAGCTGCGCGGCCGGGGCATCGGCGCTGATCGCCTATCTCCCGGCACTGGAATCGTGGCGGACGCCCCTCGGACTCGTTCTCGTCGTCATCGTTGCCGGCACCGTGTTGCTCGGCCAGGCGGGGCGGGTCGTCTTCGCCAGTGCCACCGTCACGTTTCTCGTGCTCTCCATCTGCGTGATCGCCTCCGCCTTCATCGGCACGCCGGCCCCGCCCACCACAGGACATAGCGCGGTGGGCCAGACCCCCTTTGTGGTCGGCGCGGGGCTGGGTCCCGTTCTGCTCGCCATCCCGCTCGGAATGGCGCTGGCAACAGGTGTCGAGGCCCCGTCGAACGCCATCGCGCAAGTGCCTCAACTCCATGACCGGGGCCGGCGACGGCTCGGGCGCCTCACGCTGTGGGCAATGGTAGGAATCGTCGGCGCGCTGACAATCGCCTTCACCGTTCTCACGGTGTACCTCGGGACCGGTCTACCGCCTGCGGATTCCACGCTGATCGCCGAGGTGGCCCGGCAAGCCACCGGCGGTGGACCGTTGTTCGTCGCCTTTCAGGCCAGCAGCGCCCTGTTGCTGTTGTCTGCCGCCGCGTCCTCGTATCTCGCGGGGTCGGGCGTCCTCAAGGCACTCGCGACCGTCGGCAAGGACGGCCCAGGTCTGGTGCCAAGCCGATTCGGTCGCGTCAACCGTTTTCTCATACCAGAGTGGGGCGTCGGATTGGTGCTGGTCGCCGCCGCGATTCTGGTGGCGGCCGGCGGACGGGAGCAAACTCTGGTCGGGTTCTACGCGGTGGCCGTCTTCGCGAGTTTTCTGGCTGCCACGATCGCCTGCGCCCGCCTCTCGTATCGCCAGGGACGTCGCGTAAGCCTGGCGTTCAATGTCGTGGCGGCCGTCCTGGTCGCGACGATTCTCGCGATCAACGCAACCCGCCTGGACGGGATGATCGCCCTCGTCGCGGCCGCCGCGGTGGCGGCTTACCTGTGGCGTACCTGGGTTCGGCGCGGGCGTCCGCGCGGCGTCGCGACTGCGGGCGCAGGGTGACGCGGCGGGATACCGGCCCACCGGGCACGAAGACGACCGTGCACGGTCGCGGCCGCTCGGCCGCAGGTCCACGAACTGGACCACGGCATCGACTGGATCTTCGTCGTCCCGGTCGGCCCTCTGGAGCCGGACATGTGAAAGGGGCCGCATCTCTGCGGCCCCTTTTCGGTGGAGCTGCCGGGAATCGAACCCGTCGGTGAGCGCCGGGCAAAAGGGCCTTCTACCAGCAGAAAGACGCCCACGCCCATGTCTCAAAGGACACGAAACGACCTGCGGAAACACTCAACGGTGTTGATCCGATCAACACGTTCGACACTCCCCCGGCAGCCCGTAGAGGTTTGCCCCCGGCAGGTTGGTATCCAGATCCACGGGGTACCGGCGCGTCGGCCTACTGGACCGGTACCTTCTGGCAGATGGGGGAATCCAAGAAGAAGAAGCGCAATAGCCCGTTCATGCTCGCCGGGATCGGCGTGGTCCTGATGTTCGGTCTGGTCGGGCAGGTTCTGACCGGATGCGGATCATCGGAGGAAACTGCCGCCACGTCGTCCGTGGACGCCCCAACGAGGACATCGCCGATTTCAATGACGACACCGTCCGCTCCGCCGGTTGCATCCACCCCCGCGCCAGCTCTGGCGACCGAGGTGCCGGAGTGGTGCGAGGGAGCACCTCAGGATCTTGTAGATCAGGTGAACAGCTACCTCGCACCGACCGGCCAGACGCTGGCGGACACGTTCGTCGTGGAGTCCCCAGCGGGTTACACCTACCTCGGCGGAAACATCATGGAGGGCGAGACCAAGAACTCCAGCGCTGACGTCTGGATCGCCGAGGACGGCTTGGTGACCTACGCGCTGTCAGGAAGTGCTCGGGAAGAGACACAGGAACTCGAAGATGGTCGTGACCTTGGCCTGTCTGCGGGCGATGACTACGGGCTGGCCGTCCAGGAGTGCACGATCGCCGCGTTCCGGGCTCGGCAGTGAAGGGGAACTGATGATGACCAAGACTCTTGCCATCGTCGTGTCGGCAGTCGTCGCCCTGTTTGGGGCACCTGCCGCCCGGGCTGAGTGCTGCGAGACCGAGTTCGACTGGGCTGAGCCCTACGCCAACGCGCTGCGCAACCACGATCTCGGATACCTGATCGAGGATCGCGGGATCATGGTGGCTCTAGCAGCGGAGGCCATCTGCAAGGGCTCCTCGGCGATCGGCATCTCCCAGGAGTACGGCTTCGGCTTGGCTACGTCTGAGCAGATCGCCCGCGCCATGTACATCGACGTATGCCCGGAGATGGCTCCGTGACGAACCGGTCAAGTCGCCAAGAAAGGCTCTAGCTAACTATAAACAAAGAGCAGCCCCGCCAGGACAAACGTCCGCAGCGGGGCTTTTTCTGTTGGTAGACAGTCAGATTCGGATACGAGTGCACCGGTATCGAGCGAGTCGGTTGGGCGCTAGCAGGCGCTTGGCAACGCTAGCGCCATGCCGTACCGTTGATCTCGTTGGGCCGATCCTGCACCGATCAATGGACCGACAAGCCACCCATGGGGAGCGCGTGACCACCGGTCACGTGCTGTTTGTCGCACCCATCGAAAGGATCTCCACCCATCATGACCACCACACTCACGAAGAAGCCGAAGCCGCAAGTGACCCAGGCGGTCCGGGACGCGCTCAGGCCCAAGGGCACCCTGACGAGTAGCGAAGCTGCCGAGTACACCGGCTTCGGAGAGTCGACACTTCGGGCATACCGCCGACAGGAAAGCGGAGGCCCTGTCTGGCGCAAGATCGGCAGCAGGGTCGTGTACGACGTCGCCGATCTCGACAGGTGGATCGAGGCGTTGAAGGCCGCATCGGCGATCAAGGATGGCGTCGAGCGGCACCAGACCCCGGACGAAGCCGTACAGATCTGGCTCGATGGGCCTCGGCGCAGCGCCGAGATCAACGAACACTTCAAGGTCGACGCCTACTCGACCGAGCTGTCCACTGAGCCGATCCGTCTTCGGCGTATCGAGCTGGGCGTACTGATTCCGCGCTACATCACCGCCGAGGAGGAGGAGGAGGAGGAGGAGGAGTACTACCAGACTCACCGTGGCCCGTTCTGGAGCGTGACCGCCGACGACGGCAGTGTGTGCATCGAGTCGAGGAAGCTCTCGGACCTCGTGCTGTGGCTCGCCAAATTCAGCGAAAAGTTCGACGAGGCCGTGGTCGAGCTGGAGGCGGCGAAGTGACCGCCCCCGCAGTGCGCGACGTCTACGGCGAGTGGATGAGCATGGTCGGGACCACGTACGGCGGACGCAACGCTCTGCCCGGAATCCTCTGGGACCACTTCACCGAAGGAGCCTTCACCATCGACCAGAAGGACGACGGGTCTCCCGTGTTCGACACCGAGCTTCTGGCTAGCGCGGTGCAGGACGCCTGGTCCATGGCCGAGTACCCGCAGCAGCACCTGGAGGATTGGGAGTGGCAAGCATTGTTCCTGGCTGCCTGGGAGCACCTGAGCCATCCCGAAGAGCCGATCACGCTCTATCGCGGTGTCCGGGATAAGGCCTTTGCGGGCCGTATGTCGTGGACGTCCTCGCTGGAGATGGCGCGCTGGTTTGCAGCCAGGTACGACGAAGGCGACGGCTTCGTCTGCAAGCTGACCGTCGAGCCGTACCAAGTGCTGGCCAGGATCATCGAGGGTCGCGACGGCGAAGATGAGTATGTGCTCGATCCAGAAGCCATCTACGACGATGACATCGAGCTGGTCTAGCCCACAACACAAAGAAGGCCCCGCTCCGGTGCTCCGGGCGGGGCTTTCTGCTACCTGGGGTCTCCGGCACTCAGGGAGCTGGGCAGATACCTTCGAGGCTTTGGTTCTCTAGTGCCCATAGGACTCGCGGATCGTCCCTTTCGAGGATGGCCGTCAGTACGCCACCGCAATGCACGTGGAGCGGTCCGTGCGCCGACTGCTGCTCCTGCTCAGGCAGCAGCGGAATGATCAGCTTCATGGCGACGATCGCCACCACGACGGGGATCAGGCACAGCAGGTACTGCTGGCCCTTCCCTCGGGCTTGATACCAGCGCCCGAAGGCGTCCCTACGATTCTTGTTTCCCCCCATGACGCCGAGGATAGAGCGCCCGGCTGTGCTTCACCAGGCGTTTTCAGGTGTCGATGCCGGGCGATTTTGGGCTGCTGAGTTACCAAGACATGACGATCTGCGAGGCCAGCATCGCTGCGAGCACGCCGGAGCAGAGAAAGACCCAGAGACTGAACCTCACCATGATGTCCTGAGCGTCGTACCAGCGAGTAAAGCGGCTGAGCATGGCTTCGAAGGTAGGTGCACCGCTAGCTGAGCGCCTGAGACGAGCCTGTGAAGTGATGCATCGGGGCGGGGCTTTGCGGTGTCCGACAACGTCGGTTACTCGATGAACTCGTTGTCAGTGCTGTCGCACATGATGCGCGCTGCTTCGACACTCTCCGGCGTCTCGTCGCTGTAGATCGACACGATGGCGTGCTTCTGGGCGATCTGCTCGTCTCGATCGAGAATGCAGCGGCGCTTGAGACCAGGGATGTCCTGGAACTCCTCTTGGGTGAAGTCGCGCTCGGAGGCGGTGCACATACCCGGAGGGAGCTTGGGGTTGAAGACCTGGACGTAGTACGGCCCGCCGTTGTAGGCGGTGTGCTGACAAAAGAGCGCGTTCATCCGTCCACCAGGCGGCGTGGTGGTCGCCGGAGCTGCGCTTGTCGGCGAAGGCACTGTCGTCGTAGGTAATGCGCTGGCGGTGATCGCCGAGCTTGATTCGGCACTGGACGAAGCGACGGACGGCTCCTCCGTCGGCCCTGGGCTGCACGCCGTTGCTGCTGTCACCAAGATCGCCCCCGCGATGAGAATCCCCTTCATGGACTCGACCGTATACGGACACGAACTTGATGCGCGAAGGTGAAAGGCTAGGCCGTGCACATCTCCACTACCAGAGACTGAACATCCCCAGATTTGACTTCAAGTTCTTCCTTGCTGAAAGTCCGCTCGACCTCCCGGTCGCCACAGGTTATATGCACCGTCTGATCGCCCGACTGATCGCCCGACCCCCACACCAGTGGGGCCACCGCCTCGACAATCTGCCCAGCAGGCACGATCGCGCTCAACACCAGTCCGAGCGAGACGACGAACTTCTTCCCAGTCGGCAGCGCGGTAAGCCACTGCGCGAACCTGTCTCCCCAACTTCTTCTATCCCCCATAGAACTGAGGGTAGAACGCTCTGGCCCTGTGTGTGAACTGCTGCATTGAGGTGGTAGCGCACGGCAATAGAGTTCAAGGTGTGCGGGATCTCGACGACATCGCGATGCTGAGCTGAGCTTGCTGCGTGTCGTGCGGCGGGCGATCAGCGAGTGCGGAGGAGAATCATCCACGGCGGTCGTAGACCGTCTGCTGGATGAGCGCAGCTTAAGCATGCACTCAATGGCGGACCGCAGCTCTGAAGTCGTGTCGGAAAGCGGCGATAAGGTCGGGGCGGAGCTGCCGTCAAAATCGAGGAGAGGGCCGCATGGTGCGAGATCAGTCGTCGCCGACCCGCTCCGTGCTGGTCATCACTGGCGCTGGAGCTAGCACTTCCTTAGGCGCTGACGATCGCCCCATCCCGATGATGCCCGATTGGGCGACGTCGCTGGTCGAACAGCTAGGAGATGCGAGAGCGAAGCAGCTTCGAATTACGCGAGACATGCCGGGTGCCAAGTTCGAGGCAGAACTTGGGAAGTTTCTGGCGTTCGCGCAATCTCTTCCGCTGGTCGAGAGATTCGGGTACTTGGGTAATCCCGGCAAGGGGAATATGGGAGTATCACCATCCTTCACGCAATGGTCTCAGAACGCCCACCGCGCAGTGCAGGAAACTACCCAGGATATTCGTGTCAACCTCTTCGAGTCCTTCAATGGCAGGCGAGTCGACAATGAGCTGGCTGCACAGGCCTACCAGTACCTTCACGACGATGTCTTGGGTTGGAATCTCGGGGGGACGCGCATTTGGCACGCCACGACCAATTTCGACCCAGCGATAGAGATCGCGGTCGACATTGACGCGGATTTGCAGCTTGTGGACGGCTTCACGCGGCCAGCAGGAGGCGGGACACGAGTGTATGAGCCGGAGACCTTCGACGAGTTAGCCGAGGACGGTGTCAACTTCGCCCAGGTACCGGTAGTGCATCTTCATGGTGCTGTGGGTTGGTATTACGACGAGAACAACACAATCATCCAGGACCCCAACGACAGGCCCTATACACCCGGCAAGAGGCCAGCACTGCTGCTTCCCGACAATTCGAAAAACCCATCGAACTTCACGGCTGGCCTGGACCGCACCTGGACCAGCTTCCTTACTCTCTTGCGGGCGGCTAGTCACGTGTTCGTGATCGGGCACAGCCTCAACGATGCCCATCTTCGAGATGCACTTCGTGACTGTGATGCCGCGCTAGCTGTGCTGGCGTATCGGCCTCCAGGCACCGAGGGATCGACCGCCAAGGACCAGAAGCTCTACCAACAGCTCCTCGGGCGCGAGGTCCTAGTAGTTCCGGGTCAATTTCACCCGCTGGGCTTCAGCGCTAAGGTGCGTGCGCAGTTGCAACAGTGGCTGGGGGCTTGAAGAACTATGGTTTATCTGCGGACCTCTGCGGGACCTGCCCCTAACCGGCACCTCTACCCTTTCTTCCTTTCAAAGATCTTGAGGCGGAGGAGTTCCCAGCCCACCGACACAGTCATCACGGCGGTACTGACGGCGGGGTAGCTGGCCAACCTGCGGAGTAAGCGATGCCGCCGGATCTTCTTGGGCTTACCGTTACCCACCCCGAGCGGCTCGATCTTCCACATCTGCCCTCTAACGTCCTGGAAGGTCAGTCGCGGGATGAAGAAAATGTCGATGACCATAGGTTGCGAGTGCAGATGGAGTGAACGTGTCAGTTCCCCAGGCTCAATGACGTCCCATTCCTCCGCGTTCGCACCAAGGTTGGCCTCGATCTCCCTGCGCGGGTTGGAGAGTTCGACTCCCTTAGGTGGCTTGAAGCGGGCGATGTGCCATCTCAACTGCGCCTTGAAAATCGGCTGCGCGGATAGGTTCTGAATCAGTACGTCACTCCCGGCTGCGTCGTGACGCAGGACGATCTGCTGGGCCTGGAGCCGAGCGTTAATCCGGCGATCCCGCGAAGCCGACCACAGCGCGACGGCGACTGCTGACACGGTCCCGAAAGCGCCAGCCCACTCAGCCACCGTTCCCCACACTTCTGCTGCGAATGGCCGCTGACTCAGTTCCCCCCAGTCCACAGGGCGATGATCGCACGGGGGGTCAGCTCAGACAGTCACAACACGTTGACGGGGAATACCACTCTCTCGGGCGACCGTAGACACGGGAGCGATCCTCCGCAGTCGCAAGCCGGAGGCGAAGGCGTTCTCGTCAGTCCTCGGAGTGCCGGATCTTCTGGACGCAGACCCCGATCGTGAGCCAGCAGATTGCTGCCGTACCGATGGCGAAGGCACGCTCGAAGTCCATCTCGTTGGTCGAGTCGGTCCGGGCGACGATGATCGTGACCCAGACCACGAGGCACAGGACGATCGTCGGGTAGTACCTCATGGGTCCTCCTATTCAGAGCGGGATGCGTTCTGCGGTGGCCACGTTGAGCACCGCGTCCGTGTTCGGTGCGGCGATGGCGAAGCGGGCCAGCTCCTGATCCCCTCCGTTGAACGTGACGTGGTCGAAGCTGAAGCGGTAGCCCAGGATCGCGCCTTCCGGCAGCCCGAGGACATCGGTCTGGGCGACCAGACGGACTGGGGTGTAGCTGTCGGTGACCTCGTAGGCCGAACCGGTCCAGGCGTAGATGATCGGGGTGTCCTGGGCTCGGTAGGGCCGAGCGGTGTTTCCGGTGCCGGGGAAGGCTGCGAGGTTGGCGTAGTTGTCGACTGGGCGGTCCGGGTCCACGCGCAACATCAGGACACCGTTGTCCAAACGAGCCCGGATCGGTGCCAGCACCACCATCGCCGCCTCCGGCGTCAGCGTCGGTGCCTGGATGGTCGAGGCGTTGATTCCCTGGCCGTCCTTGATGAATGGCGTGATGGTGACCCCGGCGTAGATGCCCTTGTTCTGGGGGTCGTAGTCGATGTCGACCTCCTCGTCGCCCGTGATCGCCTGGTAGCGCAGCTTGGCGGTGAAGTGAGTCAGTGCAGGCATTGAGGATGTCTCCTTTCTTGCGGGCCGTGTGGCTAACGGAATAGGTCGAAAGGGCGGCTTATCGTCGGATGATGAGCACCGAGATAGTCGTGGCACTCGTAGCTGCCGGTGCGGTCGGCCTTCAGGTTCTAAGCACGTTCTTGATCAGGCAGCGGGAGGCGAACGACTCCCGCACTAACCTCGACCGCGACATCTCGATCCTGCGCAGATTGAACCCAGAGGCAGACGAGGCGAAGAGGCTAGAGCGACACATCGCCGAACGGATCGAGCAGATGGTGTCTCGTGAAGAACGCCAGCGAGAGATGGCTCCCAGACTGTGGTTCTCAGCCATCTTGATGGCGATGCTGCTCGCGGTCTATGGCCTGAGTTATGTTCGGCCAGATAGTGAACGGCCCGACTTCAGGTCACTTATCGACTCGGCTTACTGGTTCCTGTGGGTCATGGTCTTGTTGTTCCTGGCCAGAATGGCGTTTGACATCGTGCGCTTCCTGTTCCAGGTTCTCCGCACAGGTTGGCAGATTGTGGATCTCAGCGTCCGCAACGCCAAGCTGAGGAGAGTGAAAAATGAGCTATGGAGACGCCTTGACGCATTGACGGCTAGGGACGTCGAAACGATGAATGAGCTTGGTGCCCATAAGGACCAGATCATCACGAAGTTTGGCCAGCAAGTCTGGGATGACCTGATGAGCAGAAGGGCCGAGGTCAGCGCCACGATCGAAGAATTGAGGCGGGAGCGCGACGAGGACGCGGCCAGAAGCGGGAAGATGGATGACTAGTCAACCTGTCCCGGTGCCGGAGACCCGTCGCGCCCACGCCCATGGACGACGATCGCTCGACAGCACCGGGACAGGAGGTCTTATCTCTGCGGCTCGATCTGGGCGCAGTTCGGGTACTGGTTCTGCTCGCGCTTGGAGGCGAGCCTGGCCTGGTCGGCGTTGATGGCCCGGATCTCGGCGGTGAACTGATCGAGGATCGGCTCGGCCTGCTCGTCACGCTGGGCCTGGGTCTGGTTGGTCTGGATGGCCGAGAGGCTGAAGATCAGGCCCTCCCACGCCCGCTGCCGCCGGTCATCGAGCTGAGCGATGTCGTCGTTGTAGCCGACACGGGTGGTCAGGGTGTCCACCACCTGCTGGAGACAGTCGTTGGTCAGCTCGGCGAACTGGGTGGTGATCTGAGACTGGCGCTGGACCTGGTTGGCGGTGTCCTGGGTGCGCCAGCCGATCCAGCCGATGATGATCGTGGCGATGATCGTGTAGGTCCAGAATCGGCTGCTAAAGCCATAGGACCCGTCCTTCTTGGTGCGATACAAAGGCTTCTCCCGATCTCGGATGTACTTGCAGTAGAGGTGATGCACACCGACACCGGCCAGGAAGCTCAGCGGGGTCTGCCAGGTGACGAAGCCTGCGAACAGGCCGAGGATGTCCATCAGCCGCTCCTTCTATCTGGTGGCGGCTCGGGGTCCTCGTCGTCTTCAGCGACCGTGATCGAGCCGTCAGAATTGGTCGTGATGGTGCGCCGAGGCGCGTCTTTGTTCTTGCGGTCGATGGCTTCGTTGGCGAACCAGACACCGAAGCTGGCCACCAGGATCTGGTCCAGGACCGGCGGTGGGGTTGGGTCTCGCCACTGGAAGACAGCCCAGAGGCAGGTCAACAAGAAGAGGCCGACGGTTGCGGGCTTGGTGCCCTGTAGCGGGTTCTTCAGCGCCACTGCTGGGGTCCTTCCACTTGCTGGGCGCGAGGCCCATCCATTGCGCGGTTGAGCGCGGCTCAGACCTCGCTGAGTTGGCGCTGTGGTCGCTTGCCGAACAGCGGGTTGTAGGCCCGCCAATAGACCCCGGAGACGATCTCGGGGTCGGGATAACCGAGCCTGTTTCCGATCTCCCGGTCCTCACGAAGCATCAGTTGCTGCTCGGTCAGCCAGGCGTATTCCTCGGAGAGCGCCTCGACGCCTTTGATGCCTCGCACCTTGCGGTCGTGCTTGAGGACTCGGGTTGCCTTCTTCTCCAGGTCGGGGTTTACCCCGAAGGTGATCGTGCCGAGAGCCACTTGGCCTCCGTCCTAGTCGCCGTCACCACTTGTGAACAGCGTCGATTTCAGGTCGTCCCAGTCGTCGAGGCCGTCGATGTTCTTGACCGCGATGAAGTGAGGGCGGCACAGGCCGTGGTCGAACTCCAGGGCATCGCAGTCAGGGACCAGACACTTGATTCCGGCCTTGCGCCGTTGGCGGTTCTGCCGCTGGTTCTGGCGCTGGTAGTGGTTGTGACACAGGCCCTTGCCCTTCACTGGCTTCTGGCAACCACGCTTGGAACAGAACTTCGCAGCCTTGGCGCGCTGGTAGTGCATGTAGCACAGCCCACGAGCGCGATGCTTGCGGTCACAATCGGGCTCTGAGCACTTGCGATCCTGACGGGTGATCGGCTCGACGCTGCTGGTGTCGTTCCAGGAGTGCTGATCAAGCGTGCCCCGCCACATGGCCCGCTTGTGGTGCATGTTGCAGAGCCCACGAGCATGGTGCGCACGATCGCAACCGTCCACCGAACAGCCCTTGCGCTTGGGGATCTGAGCCTTGCGGTGATGACGAAGCTCGCCGCTCTTCTTCGCTCGCTGCCAGTGCATGCTGCACAGACCACGAGCTAGGTGGGGGCGGTTGCACTGTTCAACCAAGCAGACGCGGTGAGCATGAACAGCCGCCCAGCGAGCGGCCATCAGGCCTCGTTGGGGATGTCGAGGTGGTACAGCACCAGCTCCCAGAACCAGTTCTGGGTCGGATTGACCACCGGGGGCTTGTCGGCGGCTGGCCGGTTATATCCGGCCTCGACGCGCTTGCGCACGACAGACTCGAAGTTGGGACTGAGGAACCAGGAATTGCGGTAGATCGGCAGCTCGGCCTCTGCGGTGGTCAGCAGATAGGTGGTGCTGCCGTCCTGCCAGATGGTGTGCTCCTGGGCGTAGAGGTCGACGGTCCGGTAGCGGGCGTGCAAGTAGGTCGAGCCGCTCTTGGCGTTCTCGATCGCCTTTTCGTTGTCCTCGTCATCGGGCCAGTCGGCCCAGCCGTCCCAGCGCAGAGCGACCTGGATGACCGGCCACGGCGTAGTGAGGAGCTGAGGCTGGATGAGCACTCCACCAACGTCTTTGGCTCCGGTCTTCCAGCCTCTGCCGCCGGTGGTGTGTGCGGGGTTGCGAGGGCCTGACCTGGGCTTTTGCGGGATTCTGACCCCCATATCCGTGCCAGCTCGCTGAGGTTTGCGTTCTTACCTGTGCTCGTAAAAGGAAGCTCACCACGGCGGTATTCAGCAGAAACGTGTTGTTCACGGCTAAATGCCGGGCTGAGGTAGCCGTCTCTGATCTACTGCCGATGCAAAGCATGGTGAGAACGATGTGGGGGGCTTATGTCGATCCAGACAGATGTGAGTAGGGCGACTACCTACCTGCGAATAGTGCTGGAGGAGCCTGCTGTGGACTTCACCACAGCAAGCTTCGCTGAGCAGTTCACGAACCTGGACAGCCTGATCTTCATCAGCGCTCTAGCCGCCACTGTGCGGCCCATTCCTGGCTATTTCCCTGCGGGCGATTCCCCTGCTGATAGATTGGCGGAGGAGTTTGGAAACTACGTCAAGCGCAGATCAGAACCGCGTCTCCGCCCACAAAATCGAGACGCAACTAGCGCGGCGAACGACATACGAGCAAGGTTTCGTGCGCAACCGGCGGACCGCGCTTACTCGCCGGAAGCAATTGATGCGGCGAACCAGGTGGCGGCAAGGTTCCATGTCGTCCGGGTGCACTATGCCTCACCAACAGATGTTCTGTTCGCCGTGGCCATTGAGGTAGCCGATACTAGCGGTCCGATTGCGATAACAGGTGGGCTGGTGCTTTCGTCCGCTTTGGCGCTTGTCCACCTATGGAAGAAAATCTCCAAAGCCCGGCACGCCAGCTATGACGCCGACTCAGCCAAGGCTGAAGCCCGCATATCGCACGCGAAGGCTCGAGAGGCAGAGATCAAGGCGGACGTGGCGGAGTCCGAAGCGTTCCTCAGATTAGAGGCCCACGATCTAGTCCGTGAACATCTCGGCATAGCGCGATCTATCTACGGAGCGGACAGCCCGATGTCGAACAGGATGGCATCCGGGCCAGACCCCACGAAGTCGGTGAAAGCACTCGACAAGCGCCTAGATCAAGCCGTGGAGGCCCTTATTCGCATCGACAACGCAGAGGTCAGAATGGAGGGGTGACCCCGCTGGGGGCTAGTTTCCCTCAGACAATCGCTGGTAATGCAGCTTGCCTAGAGAGCCAGACGATCTGCCCAATTCATCCTGCGCGCTAGCCAGGTGCAGCTTCACATCTTCATCGTCGATGGCCGCCGCTTCTTCCCTCAGTTTGTGCAGCTTCCATTTGTACGTCACTCGTGGCCACCACGGACGCCAGGCGAGTTCGGTGATCACCTCAGCGGATCCTTTGACAACGTCCGAGAGGCCGGAGTGGACGCCCCCAGCAATAGCTCCATTGTCGCCGTCCTTCTTTCTAAAGTCTTCAACGCTGAAGCGCCACGCCGCGTTGGCAAGTAGGACATACTGTTGCACTGCGGATCTGGGTATCCGAGCGATCAGCGCCGCCGTCTCTAGGTCGCGTGCTGCGGTGGAAAAGGACGAAGCATCTTTGCCGACTATTGCCCATCGGGTGTTCTCAGTCTCGGCGAGGGCTCGTAGGACGCCACTACGGACCTCGCGGCGGGCCTTGCCTCCGCCGACGTAGTTACCGATCAACGACCCCACGCCCAAGGCACCCGCCAGCGGAATCCATTGAATTAGATCCATAGCGCCAGGCTAGAGCCACGTTCATCGAGTTCGCTTCTTGCCACGCAGGGCGTCTTGCGTGGTCTTCTGGGCGTGATGTCCGTCTGGTCCTCCGCACAGAGCTTGGAGGTTGTCCCAGACGTAGCGGCCTTCGGGCCACTCGGCCAACGGAGTGATGTGGTCTACTTCGTCGGCAGGTCTGCGGCAGCGGATGCCGTGATCGTCGAAGGCCTCACAGATCGGGTGGATCGAGAGGTACTTCTTGCGAAGTCCTCGCCAGCGTCGGTCACCGCCGGGATGCGTCGAGCCCTCCCAGGCTGGACGGCATGAGCAGGGCTTGCCCTTCTGGGCTGCCTTGCCACACCGGGCACAGGCACGAGGTGGGGCTGATGGCATGCGCTTTCAGTCCCTCCAGGAATATTTACCACTGCCCGTAAAAATGGATCGAACCAGGTCAAAGTGGCCAAGTCTTCTAGATGGCAATAGGTTTCGCGGTGGTCAGGCCTCGGCGGTGGTCGAGCTTCTCGTCCAGGAGGCGATCAAGCCTGTCGCGGTAGAACTCGATCAGGACCTGATCGCGGTGTCTGCGGGCCACTCGGTAGTGCAGGCTGGCGTCTCGGAGGCTGTTGTCGATCAGTGTGGAACCGGCCATGATTCGGCCTCCTGAGGGGGCTCTTCCACGAAGAAGCCCCGGTGAGCTGGTGCTCGATGCGGGGCTCGATTGCGTTCTGATTGCGCCGTTTTCGCAGGTCAAACAGGCTGAAGAGCCAAGGATTGCGCAACCAGATTCCACATTACGCGACGTTTCCGCAGGTGGCAAACGGTTTTGCTCGAAGTATCGCTCCTGCCGCTTCAGGAATAGCGGTACCTCATCGACGATCTCCAGGCAGGCCAGGCAGACCACGAGGTAGCGCTTGCCGATGATGTGTAGCTCGACGCGGTGATGCGGACACATGCGGGACTTCCCATCGTGAAAATTGTTGCTATAGAGGCGCTATAGGGTTCTAGTTGTCTCGGTCTCGGTCGAGCCAGTTACACCATTCGGTTACTGCCAGCGCGAGACTCGTAGCGAGCATGACCGCAATCGTCGCGTTGTGTTCTGATGCGTGGTCGGGAGACAGATCATGAGCAGTACGATGGCGTGAGAGCTGAACTGGTGGTGTCGACTCGCCAATGGTGTACACGGCGTAGAACGAGAGAACGGGCCGAAAGGCCAATGAGACACTCAGAAGCTCGTCGTCAAAGCCAGACTCCTTGATCGTCTGAACGATCTTGGGGTATCTCCACCTGGGCTCCATGGTGCGCTTGACGATCGTGTCGGAGAGGTTGACTGCCAGGCACTGGGCTCCGGCTAGATAGCCGTCAGCCAAGAGTGACTGAGCTTCGCCAATCAGGTTACCGAGATCCGCCACCATGCGGTGAAGCTCCGCGTCAGCAGTTGCGATCCGGCAGTCTTCGGCAATAGTGACTCGGTTCCGAGCAACTACCTCCATGCGTGACCCATAGTCGGGTTGATCGAGAATCGCTCGGACAGTGTCGGGTCTTGGCACGTAGGCCAGCGGGATGCCGTCGTCCACCATCACGCCCCAGACCCCGCTAAGACCGCTCTGTGGCCAGTTCGCGGGCAGGCCCTCTTGCATTCTCTGGGAAGCCGCTAGAGCGGCTTTTACGAACTCGCCCCACAACTGATCATGCACTTCGTTGAACTGAAGAGTGGAGGAGACGATCCTGCCCATAACATCGTCCATCTCCTGCCGGGCTCGACCCATGAGTTTCGCCAGCTCCATCATCGTCGTCACATCCAGACCGGGCGAGTCCCCAGATCCGTCCTCAGGATTGCTCATCATCACGCGACCACCATCGCCGAGTGATCCATCTCCTGGACCGCCTGAAGAGCACTGCCGCGTCTGTGCTCCCAGGAGTCGGTAGACCAAGTGAGCGGCTGAGCCATTTGACGAAAGGGCTCCTCGTAGGACCCGATGAGTCGGGGCTCCCAGGCGTTCTCGGGGTCGCGGTCGTTTTCTACTGTCGATGTTTCGGGGGTCGCATGTGAACGCTTCTGACGGCCACTCTCGTAGGCCCTAGTCAGATCAAGCATGTAGGTCCACCCTTCGAGCTTCCAGAGGTCCAGAGGGTGAACGAATCGTTCCCGCTCGATGTACCAGAACCTCGGATCGAGCAGGGTGGTGAGAACCAGACAAAGGTCCTCGAAATCCACCCTGCGGCCAGTCAGCGAGATCCTGAAGGTCTTGCTCCAGGAGGCCAGAGCCTTGTCGTTGATCTGGTGATGCGGGTGGTACTTCTCGACCCACTGCCTCCAGAGGCCGACCAGGGTGTCCACCTGGTTGGCCAGGTTGTGGGCCTGAGCGTCATTCTGGGGCTCGTTCAGGTGCTTCGGTGGGTGAATGCCCTTGCGCATGATGTTCTTCTCCTCCAGGAGCCGGTCGTAGTTTCTGCGGATTTGGTCCAGGCGGGTGACCTTCGGCTCTTTGCACTTGATTGTCCCAGGGAGTCGACCGTCGCAGTCGTTGAAGATCCACGAGATGACCTCTGCGACCTCGGAGACCGGACGACGGTCCATGACCAGCAGCCAGGTGGCTGAGTTGATCCAGCCCTTTCTGTTCCGCTCATCAGTGATCTGGTTGGCAGCCAGCGGAGCCACGAAGTGCTCGAAGTAGGCGCACAGCTCGAAGATCTCTGGCGATCGAAGATGCAGGCGCTTGCCTGAAGCCACAGGCGGTGTCGAGGTCGGTGTCCACCATCGGCACTCGGTGGCACTGTCCAAGGGCGGAGTGACGCAGTGACCGAGTGACTCCCCCAGGGGACCCAAACTTTCTAGAGATTTCAAAACAGAAGAATCTACTTCTTTTCCTTGATCTAGATCTAGAAAGCTATTACTCCATAGGGGGAGTTGTGACGCAGTGACGCAGTGACGCACTGAGGACACCTTGTAGCGGTTGGCATAGCGGTCCTTGGTGGATACCACGAGACCGCTCTGGACGAGCTTGTCGAGGTTGCGCTGAACAGTCCTGCGACTGATGTTCAGCTCTTCGGCCATCTGCTGCTGGCCCACTGGGTCTTCGGGGTCCTCGCGGTTGGAGAGGTAGTTGTAGATGGCCCTGGCCGTCTGGTTCAGCTCCTCTGGGAGCCGAGATGCGTTGTCGGGTACGATGGAAGCTGTCCTTCCGTAGTTGGGACGAACGAGTTGACGCTCGTTCAGTGGGACAATTGGCTCCAGTGGAGCCGTCTCTCAGTGGGTGAGGGAAACTTTTCGCGAGACGCCCCGGTGGTAATCAGCCGCCGGGGCCTTCTCGTCTCTGAGTCTACGTCTGGTGTGTCACTGGTTGATGGGTCGAATGCGCTGGCGTGAAAGGTGTTTGACTATTTCTGCCAACTATTTGACCGCTGCTACAGGGTTATTCTCCGAAGAGCCACTTCGAGAAGGCCGTACCGAAGTGTTCCGGTGTCGGCTTTCCGCCGTTGGCTTCCTGGACGGCCAACTCCTTGATTTCCTGGATGTCGCGGTCGAACTGAGTCGTGGTCGTGGTGGTCATGATGTGGGTGAACCCTTTCGTCATAAGGAGCCTTCGTGCTCCTCTACCGCTTCCAGCCGCTAGCGGATGCAATTACAGGGTCAGAATGGATTTGGTAGAGGGGACCTCTGCCCCCGACTCCGGCGGCTTGGGCAGCAGGTGGTACAGCGCCAGAGCTGGTGAGTCCTCGGGCAGAGACGCGATGAACTCGTCGAACATCTCGTCCATGGCTTCCCGCAGGATCTGCGGGGTGTCGAACCTGCTGGCGAAGATGGTCCATCTGCTGGTGTCGTCGAAGGTGTTGGTCATGATGCTGTCGCTCTCTGCGCCCTGGCGACCTCGTGCTGGCTCTGGAGAGCGCGAACTCTGCTGAACGAAAACAGCCTCAGGTTTCCCCGGTGCACCGGCTCCGGGACCACCTGGCCGTTGTGGAGGTACCCAGCAGCTTGCAGGCGACCCGACTTGAGCCAGGCGTACAGACGAGGACGCGGGAGGTGCTCGTCGACCGCGTCGAGCAGCTTGAGCAATCGGCGTTCATCGACCAGGTCGTTGTCGGTCAGGGCCTTCATGCGATTTCGGCGGACGTCGACTCCCGCGTTGCACTTCGGGCAGGTGACGAACTCTTCGTTGTCCAAGGCCCAGAGCATCGTAGGCTTGCCGTTGGTGTTACAGGTGATCTCGCGGCCCTCCCGGTCGTGGCCGACCACCGTGGGACACGGCCCCGCTGTGCTTCTCGGGTTGCGGTCTACCGTCACGGTGATCTCACCGGGGCTATGCGGGTCCTCGGGGTCGCCGACGAGTTCCATGAGGCGCTGATACAGCTCGCCGACTTTCTTCTCGGCGACCAGGAGCTGGAGGTGGTGACGTAGCCATCGAGCCCGCTGACCGGCAGAGCCGCTGTATCCCTTGGGCAGTCGACGCCAGCCTGGACGCATCGGGCCGATGAAGGCGTGGCCTACGGCCATCGAGGGGAAGAAGTTCACCGGGTGCGTGTCGGTCAGCACGCCGGTCCACTCGGTCATCAGGCTCGTCAGCTCGATGGAGAGGTTCATCGCTCCCACCCTGATGGGCCAGGGCTTCTCGGCGCTCTTGCCCGTCGAGCTGCCCACGATGCGGTCCTGGCAGGTCCTGGTGACCTCCAGGTCCTCTTCGAGGCTGGGTACCTTATCGAGCATCTCGCCCAGCCTCGTGGAGCACTGAAGGCACAGGTAGGCGTCCGGGGACGGCTTCTCACAGTGCTGGCACTTGTTCTCGGTCACGCGACCTCCATCAGACGTGAGTAGTTGAAGCGAGTCCCCAGGCACTGCACGATCGACGTCGGCGGGCCTTCCAGCCGCAGGCATTGGCCGTTGTAGATCACGGCGTACTTCGGGACTCGCAGACGGCGGTTGACGAAGTTGACGCCCTCGGGAGTCAGCCGCCACCAGCCGGTCCTGGCACTGCCGTCCTCGCGCTCGCCAGGACGCTGCTCGATCAACCCCCAGTGACGGGCCTTCGCCTCGTCGGAGCGGACGATCTTCAGATCGGTCAGGTGGACCCAACCGTTGCCGTTGTGCTTGTACATCGCGATCAGCACACGGGCTGTCGCCGACGAAAGTGGTCGGCGGTAGACCTTGGCGAACTGTTCGCAGCACGGGCAGTGGACGCCTTCCTCGATGTTGTACGCGATGAAGTCAATCGCCTCGCCGACGGTGTTCTCTTCGGTGATGTTCTCGGTCATGGGTGTTGGCACCTTTCGGGTGAAGGGGTGCCACTTGGCGGTGATCTCGCGGCGGACTTCCGCCGACTGTGCGCATTGCGCGAAGCCCCGACACCACTTCGGTGCCGGGGTGCTCAGCGATCAGGTTTCGTTAGCCCAGAACTCAGGGTGTGTCTCGGCAGTGACCGGCGGACCGTCGGTGATGCTGGCAGCGAGTCGGTCGTAGGCCTCGATGGCGCGGCGCATCACGCTGATGTCCTTCTTGGTGAGGTCATAGGGTCCGACCTCCATCTGCGGGCCACCCTGGAAGGTGACGCGCACCGGCAGGCGGACAATCTCATCCGATCGGAGATCAGTCGCCAGCAGATAGCCGACGTCTTCCACGACATCGCGGTGATCGGCGTACTCGCCGTTCCGATCGGCGTCGTGGACCGGAAGGTAGTCGACCGGCTTGCGAATGAGCCCAGCGATCCAGCGGAAGGTCGCCGCCTCCTTGGGATCTTCGGTCAGGGAAGCACGAAGGTCATGGGCGGCAGCATCGTTGATGTCTTCGATGCGAACCGTGGTGTTGACGTTCACGATGGGTGTGGCCTTTCTGATGGGGGTGTGGAGATCTTGGGCGCAGTGCACCCGCTCGCCGAAGGAGGCTTGAGGATCAGGGAGCACCGCCTACGTAGGAAGATCGCGGTAGCTCACTGGGACAGCCCCAACCGCCTGCGGCTCGTCGGGGTCAGCCCCGTGGAGGTTGGCAGCTTTGCAGACGTCGAGGATTGCTTGGTAGCGCGCTTGAAGCCGTTGGAGCAGACGTCCAGGGCGTCAGCGATGTCCTGGTCGGTCATGACCCAGTTCCTGCCGATCTTGCGAGCAGGGAAGGTGCCGTTGCGCACCCTGAGTAGGACCCATCGCTCCGACGGCGCGTTGATCTTCTCAGCGACGACGCCCAGGGAATGGGTGAGGGGAGGTCCAGGCACAACTCAGCTCCGATCTCGAACGATCAGAGCCAGGGGGCTCTCCTTAGGCACTTCCCTGCCGATGAGGCAGGTACTGAAAGTCACACTAGCAGATCACGAAAAGACATGAGAGAGCAGGAAAAAGAAGCCCCGCAAGACGAGAAGGTTTGCGGGGCTTCATATTTAACAGTGACTAGAACGCATCAGGCACCAAGAGCAGCACTGATGGCATCAGCGGCGACCACCATGGATCGGCGGTCGATGTGGCTGTAGAGCGAGATCGTGGTGTTGATCGACTCATGGCCAAGGTGCTGCTGGATAACCGGCAGCGGGACACCAGCCAGCACGAGCCAGCTCGCGCAGGTGTGTCGCAGGTCGTGAATCCTGGGCTTGAGGATCGGAGCCTCCGGGGTGCTCTTGAGCGGGTTGCCCTCGGCGTCCTTGGTCGGCCAGGTCTTCTCGACGGCGGCAGACCAGACCCGGTCGTGGAACCCATTGCCCTTGACGAAGGTGCCCGCCTTGTTGGTGAAGACCCACTCCCCCGTCAGATCGAGCTTCTCCAGGGTCGCCTTCGGGACGTTGATCGTCCTGACCGACCGCTTGGTCTTCGGTGGGCCGATCTCATAGCCGCCTCGGTCGTAAGTCCGTTTCCAGGCGCGGGTGATCCTCACGGTGTTGGTGGCTAGGTCGATGTCCGAGGGCTTGAGGGCCGTAGCCTCTCCCCACCGGCAGCCCGAGGCCACCAGGAACTCGACAAGCGGCTTCCAGTGATCGGTCACGTTGACGAGCAGACGGGCGAAGTCCTCATGGCTGAGACAGATCATGTCCGGGCGCTCCGAGGTCGGTAGGCGCTGACCCAAGGCGGGGTTGGTCGGGATGCGTCCATCGCGGACCGCAGCGTTCAGCGCCGAGGACAGAAAGCCATGTTTGTTGCTGATCGTCTTGCCCGACGCTCCCCCGTCGGCCATCGCCTGGGTCCACTTAGCAATGTGCTCGCGGGTGAGTCCGTTCAGCGGAAGGCCCCCGAGCACCGGTCCGATGTCCTTGCGCAGATAACTCTGATAGTCCCAGAGCGTCGACTTCCGCAAACCCGTCAAGTGCTCGATGTGGTGCTCGATCCACTCGCGGACGGTCACAGACGTCATGTCGGGATCGGTGCCCAGGGTCGACAGAGCTTGCTCCGGTCCGAACTTCTCGACCAGCTCCTTGAACCGCGTGGCGCTCGCAAGATCCTGGAAAGAGGTGGAGGTCTGCTTGCCGTCCATCCGGTACAAGACCTGGACGTATCGAGTGCCGTCCTTGCGTTGCTTGCCGTTGCGCAGTGACGCCATGACCGGCAGCTTAAACCACCGTTGTTGATCCAATGTTGATAGAAATAGAAACAGGTCAGAGCTTTGGGGCTCTGACCTGCTACTATTCGGTGGAGCTGCCGGGAATCGAACCCGGGTCCTACGGCATTCCCTCAAGGCTTCTCCGTGCGCAGTTCGCTATGCCTCTACTCGGATCTCCTGATCACGCGAACAAGTCAGGATGACGATCCCAGTCGCTGTTTGGTGTCCCGATGAGTCCCGCGACCGGACTCACCGGTTGATCCCTCTAGATGACGCCAGGATCCGGGTCGAGGGATTACCCGGTCTGACGGACTAGCTGTCGCTTAGGCAGCGAGAGCGTAGTCGCGCTGATTGGAATCGGCGCTTAATTGGTTGCAACGACGCTTAACGGTGGTCAATTGCCTGCACCGGCACGCTTCCCTTGATTCGATGCGCGAAGTCGAAACCGTTCAGCCCCTTGTCTGTGAAAACTTCGGCACACCCGCCGACCGTCGGCGGACTCTCCATACTACCGACGAATCCAACACCGCCAACCGATTAAGTGTTCCCGCGCGCCCCACTCGCCGAGTGTGAAACCAGTGCGAAACGCGGCCGGGGCAGATCCGCAGAGGATCCACGCTCGGGAAGGCAACCGCCAGGAACAGACCGGATCGGCAGGTGAAGAGCACGGAACCTACTCGACGAGGGAGCGGCGCGGGCCGACCCGCTCAGATCACGTAGTTCAGGTTCTCCACGACGCGCCGGCCGACGGTGTCGTCGCCGCCGAATTCGATGTCGGCGTCGTGCTCCGCCATCGGTGTTCGGCCCCCGGCAAGTCGGGTGAACAGCAGGCCGTCGATCGTGATCGTCGTGGTCGGATCCGCCCCGCCGAAGTCCTCGACGACCTTGGCGCGCCCGTCGACCTGCACCTTGATGGTGCGCTGCAGCGGTCCGGTCAACTCGATCGCCACCCGAGACCCGTCGGGGGCGCCGGCACGCTTGCCGACCACGAAGCCCATGCTGCCCGCCATCTCATCGAGGGAGAGCCGGGCCGCAGTCGTAGCCAGTTCGCGGTCCGAGGCGGGCGCCTCGATCGCCTCGCGGATGTCGTGCTCGTGCATCCAGCAGTCGAAAATGCGTATCCGCATGAACCGGCCGTAGCTGTCCGGCCCGGCCGGGGTGAACGTGACCTCGTTCCAGACCGGTTCGCTCATGTCCTCGAGCGCGGTGCGCCGCGCAGAAAGAATGGCCTTCAACTCCTCGCGCATCTGGTCGGGGCTGTGCGCACGCATCGACTGAACCCAGGACTCGTTCATCGCACCGATCTCGTTGCGGACGTGCCCGAGGGTGGAGACGTCGATGTCGATGTCCGGTGCGGGCAGCCCCTGCAGGAACGACTCGGTTCCGATGATGTGGGAGACCACGTCCTGCACGGTCCACCCCGGCAGCGCCGTCGCTGTTTTCCACTGACTGTCCGACAGGTCGGCAAGCAACTTCTCGAGGTCTTCCCAGACGGCGAAGAGACCCGAGAGCACCTCGGCTTTGGGCAGGACGGTGACGGGGCGATCTGTGCTGTTCACGGCCCGAAACTTAGTCCCCCTCATGCCAGATCGCCGGCGAATCGGCTCCGCTGCCGGTCAGCCCGCCCTGCCATTGCGCGTCGAACTGGGTGATCGGCGCCGGCCATCCGAACAGACGCCCCTGCGCCAGCCGGCACCCAGCGGCGGCAATGGTGGCGAGTTGGCCGGTCGTCTCGATGCCCTCGGCGATGACGTCGATGCCCAGGTCGGTGCACAGCCCGATGACCGAGCGGTACAGCGCCAGGTCGCGTGCGCGATCCGCGACGGGGGCCAGACTGCGGTCCAGCTTGACGACGTTTACAGGCAAGGCGTGCAGATAGGTCAGCGAGTTGTAGCCGGCGCCGAAATCGTCCAGAGCGACGCGCACCCCGGCCGCACGCAGCCGGGCGATCTGGGCTGCGGCGTCCGGCAGGTCCACGATCGGCACCGTCTCGGTGATCTCGACGACCAACCGCTCGGGTGCGACCCGGTACCGGTCCAGCGTCTGCCGCAGCCGCCGCTCGAAATCGACGTTGCCCAGCCGCGCCGCGCCGATGTTGACGTGGATGTCGGCGCCCAGGCCGGCCGCCTGCACCTCACGGCAGGCGAGGTCGAGCACGAGAGCGTCGAGCATCGCTCCCAGACCCGCGGACTCGGCGACCGCGACGAATGTCTGGGGCGGGATGTGGATGCCGTTGGGGGCGGTCCACCGGGCCAGCGCCTCGACGGCGACAACGACTTGGTCGGGCACCGACACGATCGGCTGATAGGCAAGGCTGAAACCGGTCGGCACCCCACCGGACGCCGCGCGAAGGGCAGTCGGGAAGTCGGCGTGGACCCCCGCCGAGGGTTGATAGACGATGGCGGTGTTCTTGCCGAGCCGCTTGCCCGCGTACATCGAGACGTCGGCCTGACGCAACAGATCGTCGGACGTCTGCGGCGCCCCGTCCAGTCCCGGACGGACCAGTCCCATGCTGGCCCGCACCCGCACCGACGATCCGTGCACCGGGAAAGGTTCGCGCAGTGCGAGCCGTAGCCGTTCGGCCACGACGTCGGGGGACTCCGACTCCCCGCCGATCAGGATCGCGAACTCGTCTCCGCCGATCCGGGCCAACATGTCGCCGTCCCCGACGCAGCGCGCCAGCCGCTCGCCGACCGCGCACAGCAGGTCGTCACCGGCCGCATGCCCGAAGCGGTCGTTGACCTCCTTGAAGTCGTCGAGGTCGACGAAGATCAGCACGAAGCGGCGGTCGCGCATCGCCTCGTCGAGCCGCTGCGCGAAGAACAACCTGTTGGGCAGACCGGTCAGCGGGTCGTGCAACACCTGATGGGCGAGGGTGTGCTGGGCCTCGTAGAGACGCCGGGTTAGTACCCGCTGAGCGCCGGTGACGAGTACCTGCCGGACGGCAACGAAGATGACCATCGTCACGGTGGCAGCGATTTCGCCCGGACTCAGTTGATGGCCGGTGAGCAGATGGATGGCGAGCAACACCGTCACTCCGAGGAACCCGGCGTAGGGCAGGGTCAGCTGAGCCCAGTCCATCGGCCGGAGCTCGGAGGCCCCCGGTCGTTGGTCCTGGCCGTCGCGCAGGGAGTAGCCGATGAGCAACGGTCCCAGCACGAACCCGAGTCCCGCCGTGATCGCGCCGCGGGACGGATCCACAGCGGCGAAGTAGGCCACGATGCGATCGGCTGAGCCGATCAACACCACACCGGAGCCCAGCAGCAGGTAGTTCGACCGGCAGGGCCGATCGGGCTCGTAGACCATTCCGATGACGGCGGCGATGACCACCACCGCGAGCTCGACGACGGCGTACACCGCCTCGACGCCGGGCGAGCCCGATCTCGGCAGCGACGCGCTCGACTGCGCGCCGAGGTTTCCGAGCAACACCAAGACGGTGAACGAGATGGCTGCCACCAGCCCGTCCAGCACGGTGGCGACGATCGTGGAGACATCGGTGCGCACCCACCGCCGGATCACATCACCGCAGCCGTGAGCGACGGTCAGCACCGCGGCCAGGGCGAACGCCAGGAAAGCGAAGTAGGCGACAGCCGCCCACCAACTGGACCGGCCGTCGAGCAGCCATTCGAGTTCACCGAGCCACAGGCTGACAACGGCCGCGACCGCCAGCAACCGCCACCACCGGTTCACACCGGTGACCCGCCGAGCGACGATCACCCCGTAGCCGATCGCGGCGGCGCTCACCGCCGACCGCATCACCAACGCAATCCAGCGCCCGGTCTCGCTGTCCCCGAACACGAGTGCGTTGGCCACCACCAACGCGACCGCGATGACGACCAGTGCACCCCGTGCCCGGTAACCGGTGACGACCCCACCTCCTCCGATGCAGCCACCGACTCCCCTCGGTGATGCCCCGCACCAGAGACGGTAGCTAACCGGCGGTGATCAGCGCGACAGCCGACAGGGCGAGCACCATGCCGACGGCCTGCCACGATGTGACCCGCTCGCGCAGCACCACGATCGCCAACAGGACGGTCGCCGCGGGATACAGCGCGATCAACACCCCGGCCAGGGACAGCAGGGACGCCTGCAGGGCCAACAACGATGTCACCGTCGCCACCGCGTCGAGCACGCCCGCCAACAGCGCCAATCGCAGCGGCACACCCCGGATCCGCGCGAGATTGGCGGTGGCCAGTGCGGCGGCCAGCACGATCACCGTCGCCGCGACCCGGCCCAGCACCAGCGGCCACAGTTTCGCCTCGACGGGGATCTGATCCAGGATCACGAAGTTCATGCCGAAGGCCACCCCGGCGCCGACGGTCAGCCACGCCACCTTCATGGTGAAGCGGTGGGGCCGGACGTCCTCATCGGAAGCCTCCCGGCTGACCAACACCACCGCGACCAGCGCCAGCACCACCCCGACTCCGGCCAGCGCGCTGGGCCTCTCCCCCAACGCCAGGCCCACCCCGACAGGCAGTCCGGCCACCAGGATCGCCGTCAACGGAGACACCACCGAGATGGGGCCCGCACCGAGTGCGGCGTAGAACCACCACACCCCGAATGCCTGTCCGACACCCGACAGCAGACCCCACACCACGGCAGGGGTGCTCATGGTGCCGCCGAGCGGCGCGGCCGCGGCAACCAGAACCACCAGCGCCACCGGATAGGAGACGATGACCACCCGCAGCGCGGCAACCCGGCGTGACGCGATGCCACCGACGAAGTCGCTGACGCCGTAGCTCATGGCGGCGACGAGCGCGGCGACGACGCCGATCAGGTCATGCCCTTGGCGCGGCGCCCCATCTCACGGGTGATCTCGCGCTCGGCGTCGCGGCGCGCGATGTCCTGACGTTTGTCGTGAGCTTGCTTGCCGCGTGCCAGCGCCAACTCGACCTTCACCTTGCCGCCGGTGAAGTACAGCGACAACGGCACCAGCGTCAGGTTGCCGTCGCGGATCCTGCCGACGAGGGTGTCGATCTGCCGCCGGTGCAGCAGCAGCTTTCGATTGCGTCGCGGCGCGTGGTTGGTCCACGTGCCGTGGTGATATTCGGGGATGTGCAGGTTGCGCAGCCAGATCTCGCCGTCGTCGACGGTGGCGAACGCATCGGCCAGCGACGCCTGCCCCTCGCGCAGGCTCTTGACCTCGGTGCCCATCAACGCCACCCCGGCTTCGAACGTCTCCAGGATCGCGTAGTTGTGCCGCGCCCTGCGGTTGGTCGCCACCACTTGGTTGTTGCTGTCCTTGACGGACTTGGCTTTTTTCGCCATCGGCTACCTTCGCACGTACAGCCGTAGCGTGACGTAGGCGGTGATGCCCGACATCGCCAACCCCAGGAACAGCATCCACGGTGCGCTGTAGTAGAGCACGTCGGCGTAGTCGATCTTGGCGATCAGGTTGGCCTGATAGAACTGGTCGAGCGCGTTCTCCAGGAACAGAGCCCGTACCGCGATCAATCCGACGATCGCGATGACCACGCCGATGAACGCGGCCAGCATGGCCTCCATCAGGAACGGCAGCTGCGTGTACCAGCGCGTCGCACCGACCAGTCGCATGATGCCGATCTCGGTTCTTCGGGTGTACGCGGCGACCTGGACCATGTTGGCGATCAACAACACCGCACCGATGGCTTGGACCAGTGCCACCGCGAACGCCGCGCTGCTGATGCCGTCGAGCACCGCGAACAGACGATCGATCAGTTCCTTCTGGTTCAGCACGTTGAGCACCCCGGGCTGGCCGACCATCGCTTCGTCGAATTGCTGGTGCTGCTCGGGGTTCTCGAGCTTGACGACGAACGACGCGGGAAAGGCGTCCTTGCCGGCGACGTCCTTGTACTGCGGGAACTTCGCGATGGCGTCCTCGTAGGCCTGCTCCTGGTTGAGGAACCGGACCGACCGTACGTCGTCGCGCGCCTCGATCTGCGAGCGCAACGCCTTACACGGGTCGGCGTCGCAGGTCGGGTCGTTGGCCGACACATCGTTGGTCAAGAAGACCTGACTCTCCACCCGGTCGAGATAGATCTCGCGTGACTGGTCGGCCAGTCGCACCACCAGCAGACCGCCGCCGAACAGGCCGATGGAGATCGCGGTGGTGAGGATCATCGCGACCGTCATCGTCACGTTGCGACGAAGGCCGGTGACGACCTCGTTGATGAGAAAGCCGAAGCGCACTTAACGATCCATTCCGTAGACGCCGCGCTGCTCGTCGCGAATCAGCCGGCCGAGTTCGAGTTCGACGACGCGCTGACGCATCGAGTCGACGATGTGGTGGTCATGGGTGGCCATCACCACCGTGGTTCCTGTGCGGTTGATCCGCTCCAGCAGATCCATGATGTCCTTGCTGGTTTCCGGGTCGAGGTTGCCGGTCGGTTCGTCGGCCAGCAGCACCAGCGGCCGGTTGACGAACGCCCGTGCGATCGCGACGCGCTGCTGTTCACCTCCGGACAGCTCTGCCGGCATCCGGTTGGCCTTGCCGGACAGGCCGACCATCTCCAGCACGTCGGGCACCACCCGGTTGATCGTGTCGGAGCGTTTGCCGATCACCTCGAGTGCGAACGCCACGTTTTCGAACACGGTCTTCTGCTGCAGCAACCGGAAGTCCTGGAACACCACGCCGATCACCTGCCGCAAACCGGGGATGTGGCGCCCGGACAGCTTGTTCACGTGGAACTTCGACACCTGGATGTCGCCCGACGAGGGCTGGTCCTCGGCCAGCAGCAGACGCATGAACGTCGATTTGCCCGACCCGGACGGCCCGATGAGGAAAACGAACTCACCCTTGTCGATCTTGACCGAGACGTTGTCGAGCGCTGGGCGGGCGGACGACTTGTACTGCTTTGACACACGGTCGAGGGTGATCATCACGGCACGCCAGTGTAGCGGGGTGGCATCGGAACAACCTGGAGCTACGGGGCCGGCTGCGTCGTCGGCGCCGTAGTCGGCGTCTCCGGCGGCAACTGCGTGAACGTCTGGGCGTCCGACGGCCCTTGTCCGTCGGGATCGATGACCGTGGTCGTCGGCCCGGCCGGAGTCGCCCCCTCGGGCGACGTGGGCGATGTCGGCGACGTGGTGTCGCCCGGACCGGTGGTCTCCTCCGGCGTCGTCGCCGGGGTGGTGGTCGTGGTCGTGGTCGTGGTCGTCGTGGTGGGTTCGGTGGTTCGGGGCGCGACGTTGGTGCGCGGCACCCAGGTGTATTCGGGGTCGGGCACGAACCCGGGCGGCACCACCTGGTTGGTGGGCTCGGCCGGCGTCTGCAGCGGTGCCGAGTAGTTGTCGTAGACCCAGAACAATGCGACGAACGCGATGATCAGCCCGACGGTCGAGATCCGGACCCGGCCGCCGATGAGGTGGGCGTGTGAGTGACGTTCGGACCGTTTCACCAGTTTGGTCAGGAAAGCGGGCGGTTTCACGATTTCTGCTCCGCGCGCTCGGCCACCCCGCTGTCGACGGCGGTTTCCTCGCCGGTGGGACTGATGTTGCTCACCGTCGGGGTGTGGTCCTTGGTCGCGATACCCGCGGTGGCCAGCGCCGCGATGATCAGGATCCGCAGCCGGCGACCCACCTCGAACTGCTTGCCCGGCAGTGTGCGCGCGACCATGCGCAGGTTCACCGTGTCGAGCTCGATGCTTTCGACGCCCATCAGCTGAGGTGTGTCCAGCAGCAGGGCCCGCAGTTCGTCGTCCTCCATCGCGCGCTCCCCCACCCCGTGCAACACCTCGTTGACGTGATTGAGGTCGGCGGTGGTCGGCACCGGGATGTCGACGACGGCCCGCGCCCAGTCCTTCGACATGTTCAGCGAGCGCACGATGTTGCCGTTGGGCACGGTCCACACCTCGCCTTCGCTGGTGCGCAGCTTGGTCACCCGCAGCGTGACCTCCTCGACGGTGCCCTCGGCCTCGTTGGGTGCACCGAGCATGTTGACCTGGACCAGGTCACCGAAGCCGTACTGACGCTCGGTGATGATGAAGAACCCGGCCAGCAGATCCTGCACCAGCTTCTGAGCGCCGAAGCCGAGTGCGGCACCGATCACCGCGGCCGGCGCGACGAGCGAGCTGATCGGAATGGCCAGGATGTCGGTGATCTGGACGCCGACCATGACGAACAGCAACGCCACCGAGACCCACGAGATCACCGACGCCACGGCCTGACGGTGCTTGGCGCTCTCGGTGCGGACGAGCTGATCGCTTTCCTGATACTGCGCGTCGATACGCCGGGTGACCCGCTGGGCGGTCCAGTTGATGAACCTGGCGGCCAGCAGGCCACCGATCAGGAGCAGCGCGATCGGTACTCCGCGGCCGAGGATCCACAGGCCGGTGTCGCCGGTCCAGAAGCCGCGCCAGGCCTCGGCGAACCCGAGCGCGACCACGGTGTCAGTCGTCATCGCGGTCAGTCGTCATCGCGGCGGTTGCGCCATCGGATACCGGCCTCCAGGAAACCGTCGATGTCCCCGTCGAGCACCGCAGAGGGGTTGCCGACCTCGTACTCGGTGCGCAGGTCCTTCACCATCTGGTAGGGGTGCAGGACGTAGGACCGCATCTGGTTGCCCCACGAGCTGCCGCCGTCGCTCTTGAGGGCGTCCATCTCGGCGCGTTCTTCCTGACGCTTGCGTTCCAGCAGCTTGGCCTGCAGAACACGCATCGCCGAGATCTTGTTCTGCAGCTGCGATTTCTCGTTCTGGCATGTCACGACTATGCCCGTCGGGATGTGGGTCAAACGGACCGCTGAGTCGGTGGTGTTCACCGACTGACCGCCGGGACCGCTGGAGCGGTACACGTCGACACGGACATCGCCTTCGGGGATCTCGATGTGGTCGGTGGTTTCGGTGACGGGCAGCACCTCGACCTCGGCGAACGAGGTCTGACGGCGGCCCTGGTTGTCGAACGGGCTGATCCGCACCAGGCGATGGGTGCCCTGCTCCACCGAGAGCGTGCCGTAGGCGAATGGGGCGTGCACGGCGAAGGTGGCGGATTTGATGCCGGCTTCTTCGGCGTACGAGGTGTCGAACACCTCGACGGGATAGTCGTGCTGCTCGGCCCACCGGATGTACATCCGCATCAGCATCTCGGCCCAGTCGGCGGCGTCGACGCCGCCCGCGCCGGAGCGGATACTGACCAGTGCCTCGCGCTCGTCGTATTCGCCGGACAGCAGTGTGCGCACCTCCATCGCGGCGATGTCCTCACG
>MDTD01100460.1_pt1 | contig 57544 bp, 78 predicted proteins | sample 811221 | NCBI WGS metagenome assembly MDTD01 (sample SAMN05326646, study PRJNA326480) | marine metagenome | isolation source: seawater | place: Pacific Ocean: South West | collected 2011
ACACGCTTCGAAAAACGATGCTCACCGTTACCGACAGGATAGAAATCAACGATGGTGCTTTGGTCAGTGATCTGCATGGTGTCTTGTGTTGATGAACTTAGTATAGGGCAGAAAGGGGTCAGCGGACCTCCCCGGCGACCACAACGTCAGCTGGCACACGGGAGATCGTGTAACGGCGGATCTGCTGGGAGAATTGACGCCAGTCGTTGACGGTCTCATTCACGATGCGATTGTGCTGACGGTCAGCACCCTTGGCAGTCTTACAACGACGTGCCTTGCGGAAGTAGATGATGGGGGTCTCGGAGTCCTTGGTGTCGATCTCGACCTTGTAGAAGACGTTGGTGGCGCTCATGTGTTTCATCTGACTGAAGTCAGTATAAAGCATCCGCCAGGGGGTTAGACGCTGTTGTGGACGCTTCTACCGCTGTCACACGGTTCGTTGCGATCTTTACATAATGCTCACTAAGATCGATGCCAGTAAATTCTCTTTTTTGTTGTACTGCTGCGATTCCTGTCGTTCCAGATCCGCAGAAGGGGTCTAGCACCATCCCACCGGTGGGAGCATAGATTTTTACCAAATACTCCATTAGTGCGATAGGTTTCACCGTTGGATGATCATTATACTCTCCTTTTTCTTTTCTAGTAGCACGGGGAGCATAGAAATACTTTTGATGTTCTGATTGTACTTCTCCGATGATATTCATCGGGTAACGTCCAGCAGGGTTAGCATCAGTTGTCCCGTACTCTTTACCACCGCCAGTGGTGTTACCTTCGCGACCAAATGTGCGACGTTGAGCACCACCTTTGACCCAACCTTTCGGAGGTTCTTTATCCCAGGGCACTCGCGTATTCTCTACATCAATCAGTCCACATCCCCATTCTTCGTGGTTACTCTTGAGCGAACCTTTGTAGGGTTTCTGTGCTACTACAATGGGTTCATGTGCTGGTTTCAATCTATTAGTCTTTGCCATCTTAGTGGTAGTCATCCACATAATTTGGTCTTTGATGATGAACCCAGCGTCCTCAACATTACATGCCAGTCGATGATACAATTCTGGCGAACAAAATGCTAGGCAGAAAGCACCTGGGCGGAGCGTTCTGTATACTTCCCGCCATATCTCAACACTAGGAACTGAATGATCCCAATGATCCATCCCCATACCATATGGTGGGTCAGTGATACAAGCATGGAAGTGATTGTCACTGTAGGTAGTGAGAACTTCCTGTGAATTACCAGCAGTGATTGAGAACATTTGATTCGCAGAGTTGACGGTCAGAGTGTGTAAAATAGTCTTTCTTTCCAGCACCACTTTGAGTATACATCGCTCTCATGTAGAAGTCAAATCCACGAGAATCTTCCTGCCAATCTTCATCCAACTGGTAGGTTTTCAGAACAGCGTTAAGATCATCTACCAGTTGATTGTAGAGTTCACGCTTACGCTCGCTTACTACATCTTCCGCGAAGTATACAGTGGTCTCATCATACTTGGCACTGCTGAAGATATAAACCACTCCTTTCTTAGGCAATCCACCATTATAAGTGGGGAAAGTCTGACGACTAGATTTACACTCAAGATCGACAGTTCTGCCGTTCTCCAGTGTCACACGAAAGTCAGGACTATTCTGGATGCCATTAGGTTGAGCAACGTAGTTGATGTTATGCTTGATCAGCAGTTCTTCAACTTGTTGTTCATGGAGTGGGTTATCTTGACTGTTGGACTTATATCCAAGAGTCAGAACATCGCGGAAGAATTGTTTCATTCAAGAACGTAAACGTTTTGGGCGTTGGAATACATGCTTTCGAAAAGACGGATCGCATGATGTAGACTTACGGCGCTGATGGTTTTCTCGATACGATAACCTTCAACCAGACCGGAAACGAGATACTCAGTCATCAATTTGCTCCTCAAGGTGAAATTCGTACATGAAATAATCGATTGTGATATTATTATCTTTACAAGTTTTCTTCATTTTCTTGTATTCACTCTTGGAGATCTCGAAGATCCAGTCGTTACTTTCGACGGTGATAAATTCCATCAGTTAGACTCCTCCAGTTCTTCGCAAGCATCAATCAGGGCGAACAATTCGTCACGCTGAGCATAGAACTGCTCCATGGTGTACTCCTCAACCTGTTGTTGATCTGTGTAAGCGGTGGTCATGTGCCTCCCTTGATTACCTTTGTATTATAAGGCATCTGAGTGCCATATCTGTTCATGGTGGACGGTTCGCAGACTGGTTGTATCATATGATTAGATACAACAAAACCCCGGTATTTTACCGGGGTTTGTATGCGAGAGCGTGCAAATCGTGAGATATTCAGTTGTCAACCTTTATGCGATCAGACTGCCGTCAGGGCACCAGACTTGCGGGCACCGGCAATCATTTTACCCACAGAACCTTTGCCTGCGAGAGTGCTTTCCAGTTCAGCACGGAAAGCATCTTGATCTTTTGCCACAAAACCATACTCAGTCTCGCTGGAAGTGAACTGAACGCCGACAGCGTTGTTCTCACCAAAGGTGACAGCAGCGATAGAAGAAGAGTTGAGGATTTGCATGATAAAGAAAAGATTAGTTGGATGAAATGTAAGAAAGGGGAAGGAAATCAGACAGCAGTCAGAAGACCTTCACGGCGAGCAGTAGCGATCACTTTGCCGACAGAAGCATCGGTGTCGATAGCATTTTGGACAGAAGATTGTACGCTTGCCATGTCCTTAGCGCGGAAACCGTACTCTTTGTCGCTGCTGGTGAACTGAATGTTCACGAGGTTGTCATCAGCGAAGGTGATAGCAGCGATGGAAGAAGAACCGGTGATTTGCATGATAAGAAAAGAGGTTGTCAACTGAGTGTCTTTTGTGCGGCGCATCTCATTCCGCTGATGTGTGTATTGTAGCAGATTGACGGTCAGATGTCAAGTGCTGCTACTGTGTGGGTTGGTGGGTCGCGTCTCCGCTTCCCTTGCCTGACTCATGTATTATAGCAGATCGGTCAGGGGTGGCAAGTATCAAATGTTACTTGGTATCATTTGACGCATTGCTGATCCCCACCGCTGCGTCCTCCTCGGTATCATCAGCACCGATCATCATCTCATAGTAAGTATCATAATCGATACCAAGATAACGAGCAAAAATCTCATGATCGTCATGAGAATTGAGATCACGCTGAGTCAACATGTCCGTCAATGGGAGGGATGAATAGTCTATATTAGAGTGAGACATTTGTCAAGCGTTGTGACGTTGTGCTAGTTGTTCATAACGATCACAGCGCATGTCTATGTCATCATCATATTCGTCCATAAGATCTTCTAACCACTCAAGGTACAGATCTTCTGGATCATCTAAGATTAGAGAGGACATGTATACCTGAAGCGATATACATGTATGTATACTCTCTTATCAGTCGTTTACATTCTCTTCACAATCACCATCGAGTTTGGTATAGAGTTGGAGGAAAGATGTCTTCGTTTCCTCATCGAAACGATTAAGACACATTTCGACTGCTAGTTGCTTCTTACCGAAAATAGCGTATGCTTTGATGATGTGAACCAAGCGACGAGTTGAGATAATCTCATCGATACCTCCATCACGGAATGTCTTGCGAACGATTTCTGCCCAGTCTACAAGATAGACCAGGAACTTCTCAACATCGAGAACAACAGGGATGCTCAGTTCAGCACACATAGCACGGAGAATCTTGTTCTCAGTGGCAGGCGTTGGATATTCTTGCTCGAAGGTGATTGGGAAACGCTCAAGAAATGCCTCGTTAAGCACATTCGTGCCGATAAATCGTCCATCGTCAGAACCCTTGCCCTTGGTATTGGCAGTGGCAACGATAGTGAAACCAGGTGCTGGTTTGATATACTCACCGATCTTTTTCAGGAAGATACCCTTACCCTCCATGATAGATTGGAGACACAAAATCTTGTTAGATGCCAGATCTACCTCGTCAAGCAACAACACAGCACCACGCTGTAGTGCTTCAATCACTGGACCATTGTGCCACACTGTTTCACCATTGACGAGACGAAAACCACCGATCAGATCATCTTCGTCAGTCTCTACAGTGATATTAACACGGATCAATTCTCGGTTGAGTTGAGCACACGCTTGCTCAACACCGAACGTTTTACCGTTGCCAGACATTCCCGTGATGAAGACAGGATAGAATGAACGGGACGCAATAACTTTCTTAAGATTGTTAAAATTACCAAACTGGACGAAGGTATCATCTTTCTCAGGGATAAGGTTCTGAACTAATGCTTCAGTCTTGTTTACAGATTGCTCTAGTTCTTGTTTGACTTCTTCAACAGTCAGATTCCAGTGACCACGAGAAACTTTGTACTCATTGAGATACTTAGTGATGGTCTGGTAAGATACATCTGCGGTGTTGCAGTATGCCTTGACCATGTTAGCATCCAGTTCAGTGCCAAAGGTGTCAACCAAGGCGTCGATGTGTTGCTTGCTGTTCACGGTGCGTGGCATGTGTCCTTTGCTGTCGATGAGACTATTATAGGGGATGGATGGGGTTCAGATCTGTAGCATGTGCCACTATGCGATCTGGTTGGCGAACTGCTGAAGAACAAACTTATTTGTTTTCTTGTTCTTAAACATCTTGCGGAACGCTTTACTAACGTCTGCTTTCTTGGCAGAGTTATCTACATTTAGGTCAGAATCAGTATTGAGACTTGCCTGGGGGATACCGAACATCATGTCAAACGAATCTAGACGCATACAAACGCTGCCTTTCTTACGAATGGTTGACTGAAGTTCATCGCTAGATGTACCGTTACCAAAGTAAGATGTGAACGAGCGGATGTCACCACGTCCCAGAATACGGAACCCGATGTAACTCACACCAGGCAATTCACTCTTCACACACTCAACACAAGTGTTAGTGAAATCATACTCACTGACTTTCCACATACGTCCGCTGTTACGATTGCGGAGCATGGTATTGTAACCCAGGCGAGCACGTCCGTGGATAACTTCACCGCTGTGCTTATACTCACGCAGACGATTGTGTGATGGTGAGTATCCTTCGCCGTCAGTCAGGCAGATAACATGACACTTTTGAAGACGCTCATTCTTCATCATCTGCTTGACAATCTCCTTACTGGCGATGATTGCCTCATTCAAAGGTGTGCCAGACAGTGTGAACATGGGAGGATAAGGAACACCATAACCTCCGAAAGATACAGCAGCAGTGTAGAGATAACGCATCATCTCATCCATCTGCTTAGACTTGATCTTGCTGCTCAGGATGTTCACCATGCGGAAAGATCCATCGATGGTGATGTCACCGTCACGCCATTCCTTGACCATAGGGTCAGTGTGAACATCGTAATAGTGACCTGCTTCAGGTTTGCTCAGACGCCATGAATCATTGGTGAAAGCATACACTTCGAAGGGGATGTTTACCTTGCGACAGAACCATACCAACTGAAAGAGTTGCTTCATGGTATCTTCCATGATGTTTGACATAGATCCACTCCAGTCAAGCAAGAACACCAGACCGTGATTCTTACCATCAGGGATAGTTGTTACTTTCTTGAAGAGATCTTCGTTGTACTTATAGGTGTGAAGTTTGCTGGTGTTGAGCACACCAGTGCGAGAAGTTGTGGCGCGAGCATAAGCATCGGCAGACTTCTTCATCTCAAACTCTTTTACCAGGTAGTTTACTTCCTTGGCAGCATCACGCTTGAACTGAGTATATTTGGTGCCAATCCATTCGTATGCATGATTATAACGCTCACTCTGATCTGTGGTATTGTAATGCTCAGACAGGTGAGCGAAAATATCATCGAAGGGGATGACTGTACGCTTCAGATCTACCTCAGGCAACTCAACGTAGTTTGTCTCAGTGCCGCCAGGACTGTTCAGTGATTGTTGACTGTCATTAAAGGCACGTTGAGTGTCAGATGATTCGTCTTCCCAATCGATGCCAGGATCGTCCTGAGCGCCTGCTGTAGGGTTCTCGGTATCTCCGTCTACCTCATTGTCGTTCTCACCTTCTCCGGGCGATTGTTGCTGGGTTTGTTGCTCAGTCTCTTGACCATCTTGCTCAGTATTATTTTGTTGCTGTTGTTGCTGTTGTTGCTGCTGTTGCTTCTGCTCCTGGGCGCGTTCTTTGGTGTATGTTTGGATGTCCTTGGAGATGTCAAGAACCTCGTCAAATGTCTCAGCGTTGCTGATACGAGTCAGGAACTCATTCTCTTCGTCAGTGAACTCAATGTCGATGAAAGTACCAATCTTGAAGTAAAGATTGATCTTATCAATCGGTTTGAGTTTAGTGAGATCTTCTTCAGAAATACAGAAGAAATCTTGATCATTCAGTTCCTGATAACCTGAGTGAAAGTCACGATTAAGACCACGGAAACGACGCTTCATCAACTTCTCAATGCGAGCATCTTCTACCACGTTGACATAATCAGGTGGCACACGGAAGTATTCTTTTTCTACAATCCAGTTACGGGTAGGTGTATACAATGCGTGACCCACTTCGTGGGCGACAAGCATATCATAGACAGTCTCGCTTGCTCGCTCCCACTGTGGTAGAGTCAGCACACGTCGCACCACGTCAAAGGATGCTGTTTCGACCTGCTTGTGCTCAATGATGAGGTTCTCAGTCGCAAGCAACCGCGCTAGATTGCCCTTGATCTCGATGCTGACTGCCATATGTCTCCTGAAGATGCTCTAATAATACAGGATCCGCAGCAGCAGGGGACGGTTCATGGACAGTATATAAATCGTCCCATCGGACACAGACTCGGACATCTCTGCCTGTAGAATACCCATGTTCAGCAATTTTGATGACAAAGTATGGTGAATCTACGAAGACCACCTCGCCAAACATGTCATGGTAACTGACCTTGACGCCTTCCTTAACCTTTGAGTTCATACATAGAACATAAGTTCTCTATTATTATAGCATGTTTATCTACTGGGGCGCTGCCAACTCCGGAAAACAAGAAGTAAAGCAGACATGCTATGCTAATGAGTCCGACTTTGGATTCCTGCTACCTACCGTTATTTGCACATTCACTGACATTAAATTTAATGACACTGGATGTGATGTTACAAAAACATTCTACGGTAAAAATAATGGTTTTGAATATGAACAAATAGAATGGAAGAGATCTAATACACTACACTCTTGGTGGGCTAAACAGTATGGTAATGAGCGTAATCCTCAAATTGATACAACTCGACAGGCTAGAAAACAGGTTAGAGATCGTCTTAAATATGTAGTTAGAAAAAATAAATTAGAGACATATACCGGAACATTTTCATCACCATTCTCACTAAAGAGTATTGGATTGGATGAGATGAATATCCTCTTTCACTCTACCATATTACATCTAGAAAATACCAACGTTGTAAATCAATTAAAAAGTTTTTCACATACTCATATTGTCCCATACAGAGTGATTACTGAACCTGAGAAATTAATTCCTAAAATACAAATGTGGCCAGATCATGGAGATAAAAGTCGCTATGGAAACAGTCACTACAAAACTGTATTCCAACAATATGATGAAAGACCAGATCTTGTCTTCGAATATCTATCAGGTTTCTTCAGAGAACAACGTAACATAGAAGAAAAACTACGAGAACAAAATGTAGACTATATTTACTATGATATGGATACTTATGATGTAGCATCTGTCACAGGTTTAGAAAAGAACTTCCACATTCCTCCTGAAAGTTATCACCTATGGAAACTTGATGACCCTGATACTAAAAAGAGATTTGATAAAGCACTGGAGATATGTGACGCATACTTAAAGTCTACAGGTCTCAGTGATACTAGACTTGACTTTAGAGCTAAAGATGGCATTTAACGCCGACAGAGTTATTCTACATAGTTTACACGAAGTTGTCAACCCTTTGTTATGAAAGTTACCTGCGTCATCCCTGCCAGAATGTCATCCGGCAGATTCCCTGGCAAACCACTAGCACGAATTGCTGGACGTGAGATGGTATTACGAGTAGCAGACATTGCCGCACAATCCAAACTCATAGACGAAATCATTGTCGCTACAGAGGATGAAATTATTAAACGAACCTGTGAGATAAATGGATACCAATCCCGAATCACAGGTAGACATTATACCTGTACTCATCGCGTTGCAGAGGTATCTGAAACTCTGGAAAGTGATTATATTGTTAATCTACAAGGGGATGAACCACTAACAGACCCTCAATGGTTAGACGATATGATTGCCTTTGGCATCAAAAATGACTGCGACATGGTACAAGCAGCACGAAAGTTAGAACCAGAGGAGATTGAAGACGAAGATGTGGTGAAGATGGTTGTCAACAACGGTGTAGTGACTCACATGATGCGAACACCTGACATTATCACTGACAACATGATTACCCAAATGGGTATTTACATGTATAGACGAAATGTTATCTGTGATTTTCCTAATCTTGACATGACATTTGTCAAGCATTGGGGCGGTCTAGATACTATTGGGTTTTGCGGCAAGTATAAGGTCATACCATTTGACCTGAAATGTGGTAAAATACGAGCAGTAGACCGAACCTGGCACATTCAAGAAATCGAGAATGAACTTGCGAAATCCTGACATCACTAAAGGTGCTGAGTTACTAGCAAAAGCAAATTGTATCGCTATCATTGGCAATGGTGGTAATCTTGCCATCGCACAACATGCTGCCTCTGATATTAACAGACACATGGGAAAGTTGTGTCTTGCTCCTGATGCTGTTCATCTTACCGCCGTAGGTGGTGATGAGGTATGGAAATCTAATTGGTTAGCATATGCGTCACAGCATTGTGATATGATCCTAGGTATCAGTGCTAGATCAGATTCTCCCATGGTGCGTGACATCGAAGAGTTTGCTTTTGGTATTCCTACAGCAGTAATCGCACCAAAGAAAATCAATAGTCCATATATTGATACTATTGTTGTACCTGCTAAGACATACCATGAGTTTGAGGTCAATGCCCTCTGGACAATTTACATGCTCATGGAGTATAATGGAGTCAAATTACCTGAGTTGCCAGAATGAAACCCGTCAAGGATATTGACAACACATCACCTGTGTACTGCTTTGACATTGATGGTTGTCTATGTACTGAAGGACCAGGTGGTGTTACAACAGCAGAACCAATTCATTCACGCATTGCTGTAGTAAATGGTCTGAAGATGTCAGGTGCTACGATCTACCTACAGACGGCACGAGGTATGATCAACGCGAAGAACAATCAGCAAGAAGCAGATGCTGACGCACGAGAATTCACTGAGCAACAGTTAAAAGAATGGGGTGTGGAGTACGATCAACTATTCTTTGGCAAACCTCGTGCCATGCACTACATTGACGACAAAGGTTGGAATGACAGCGACTTTTTTAGACAATTCTGATGAAAGTATTAGTAACTGGTGGGTGTGGTTTTATTGGTCACCGTCTAGTCAAATTGCTAGAGCGTGGTTATAAAGAAGTTCTAGTTGTTGACAACCACACAACATATGGGTCAGTATCACAAAGAGAACTGACTAATCTAGTTGACGAAAGATCTAAAGACTTTACCAGCAAAGTTGTCAACATCGACATCTGTAACTTTGCGGCATTGTATAAAGCATTTGATGAGTTTGATCCTGATATAGTCATCCACCTGGCATCATTCCCCAGGCAGAAGTCTGTGTCTGTCAATCCTCAGGAAGGTGCTAAGACAATGATGGAAGGACTTATCAATGTCCTAGAGTTAAGTAAGAACAGACACTTTACATACATCTCATCATCTATGGTGTATGGTGATATGTCTAGACCAGCAGTTGAGACTGATGAGTGTAACCCTAAGGGTCTATATGCTCTGATGAAGTATACTGGTGAGAAGATGGTTGAAGATTATGCCAGAAGATTTGGCATGACATACAATATCGTCAGACCATCTGCTGTGTATGGTCCACTGGATGTGGGTGATCGTGTGGTCGCTAAGTTCATGCTTAATGCTATGACTGATAAACCATTGAAGGTCAATGGTGCATTTGAGAAACTAGACTTTACCTATGTGGATGATACTGCCATGGGTATCTACCTAGTAGCAACAGTGGGTGAACCTGGTGAGATCTATAACATCACCCGAGGTGTTGGTAGAACATTATATGAAGCAGCAAACTTGATCCGTGGTATTGTTGGTAAAGGTGTTGTAGTCACACAGGATAGAGATAATCAGTTCCCATCTCGTGATGCGTTATGTATTGATAAAGCACGACGAGATTTGTTGTTCAATCCAACTCATGATTTAGAATATGGTCTCGTCAAATACTACAACTGGTTCAGAGATCGCGTTCACTGGTTTACAACGTCAGTACCAGAACCTACGCGAAGAGATACTAGAGTGTACTGATAAGGTATTGTCAACCGGGCAACATATGCTCGGTCCATATACTAAACAGTTCGAACAGTGGTTGACTGATAAGAACAATCAGTCTGCTCTTACAGTGCATAATGGTACCCAGGCACTGGAGATCGTGGCAGAGTGGTATAACAAAACATATGGTGGTACAGTATATCTACCAGCGTTCTCATTCATTGCTACTGACAACGCATTTAAGCGTGTCGGTTGTAAGATTAAGTATGTTGATGTAGATGAGTATGGCATCATCAAAAATGCTGGTGCTGGTGATACTGACCTGGTTGTTTTAGTTGGATTGTATGGAGCAACAGTAGAGTATCAGCATGGCATCATCTTAGAGGATGGTGCTCAGCATTGGTGTGGCAATAATTATAAGCGTGTGGGTGACATCTGTACCATGTCATTTGATCCCATGAAGAATATGCCTGCCTATGGAAATGGTGGCGCTATATCTTCTAACAGTGAAGACTTGATGACCTTTGTAGAGAACTTCCGTCATCATCACCATCCTAAGTATACAAGCGTCGCCACCAACTCTAAGATGAGTGAATGGGATTGTGCTCTGATGATGATCAAGTCGAAGTATATGGACCAGTGGCAATCAAGACGTAAAGATATTGCGAAATACTGGATGGACGGATGTAAGTATAAAGTTCTCATCAAAGACATTGACACTCATGCTCTTCAAAAGTTTGTAATTCAAACTGAAGATCGTGACAAACTAAGAGAAGAGTGGGATATACCCACTCGCATCAATTATCCATACACATTAGATCGAACTCCACAGGCATATAAACTGTCACAAACTGTTCTCAGTCTGCCAATTTATCCTGAACTAACAGACGCTGAAGTAGAATATATAAAATCTTTAATTTAAATTAAATCGTACATAGTAGTACACCTGTCGCTACATTTAATATTAACGAATTTTTTAGTTTTATCAACCAACCATTTGTATGCCTCATCATACTCACCAGAATTGACAAAATTGCCATCTGGTAAAAAATTTTTGTTATGTAAATCGTGATATAATTCTTCGGGAGACTTCAGTGCGTTGAGTCCAAGGAAGTCTCTTGTCAAAAATAATCTATCTTGCTCGGGAAGTTCTGACCACTCACACAAATAGTGGAAGAACTTCTTTTGCTTTTCGTTGATATAATCATATCCCCACTTAAGATGATTCATGATGCGGCAATCACGATCTCTTTCTTCAAGTGTCTTGGTTCTATACTTTTCTAGTTTATCATACACCACAACATTTTTACCTAAGAACTCTGCGTAGAAGACATCAGTTCCGGGCCAAGGAATATAAACGTGTTCGTGACGTAGGAACAATGTCGCCAGAGTAAATTGACGAGTGTTCCTGTCAACCATCTGAATCAGTTCACTATCATCAGGTAGAACAAGTTTGTCCCAGTTCTTCCATATATCACATGGTCTCCATGGGACTAAAAATGTAATTGGTTTTGGTAGTGTATCAATAACCTTCTGAACAGTTTCCCATTCTTCTTCACGAATGGTTACTTGATCATCTCTTGGTATAAAGAACAGAGAACCACTGGGTGTAAAATTAGTCTCAGTTGCTATTCTACCAAGATCCCACAAAAATGGTGCTGTGCCAAAATATGACGATATTCTATTTGTCTTCGCAACTTTGTTATAATGAAACTCTGACCAAAAATAGTTTTGTTTTGATTCGAATGTATCGGTGAATGAATATATCCAATCATATCTTCCTACTGCTTCTCTACAGAATCCTGGTTGTATTCCAAAAGAAAAGGAGGCATCCGGGGATAACCCCAGATACCTCGCCATTGAATGATGCCACTTATCAGATTGTTGTGCCATAATATAAAATTGGTATGGGATCAACCACCCATGCCGCCACCCCAGCAACGATCAACGCCATCTAATGTGCGTCGAGTATATCCAATCGCTTCTCTTCTTTCTACAAGAATATTATCAACCTCGTCATCAGTTAGAACACCCTTTTCCAAGAGAATCTGAACCAATGCTTCATTACTAACCTCAATTGAATCTTGATGAACAGGTGCCCACAGATCTTCCTCAGTACGAGGAGTCTCATCGGCAATTTGTCCGAAGTCTCCAGCAATAGCGCGACGATATAGTTCACGGGAGTGAGCAACAACGTCAGTTGGGGAACATGTATAAGGCAACCACTCTTCATCAATGGGAACTAGATCAACCTCTAGGTCAATCATATTGTGATTCGCGTCTACCCATTTTGGGTTACGAGCACGAGCAATTTCGTAGTTTGCTTCCATTAGTAGTATCTCCTATGGGTGAATTAAGAATAACGCAACCATAGGGTTGCAGAGTAAGCAACCGTGGTATTCACAGTCACCGAGTTTACAGTAACGTTAACTGAAGCATTACCACCAACGTTAGTGCTATCACCACCAACGTTAACAGAACCAGCAACATTAAGGTTATTGGTACCGACGTTACCACCAACACCAAGGTTATCGGTACCGACGTTACCAGCAACCCCCTTATTATCAAGAGGAACTGACAAGTTACCTTTCGTGTCTGCCTGACTATGGCGCAGTCCCAAGTTACCCTGAGTATTCGTGTTACCCTGGATGTTACCACCTTGAAGTGAAGCGTTGCCCTGGACGTTACCACCCTGAAGTGAAGCATTGCCCTGGACGTTACCACCCTGAAGGTTACCTTGTAGGTTACCTTGGATGTTACCGCTGATGTTACCCGAACCAGAACCTGAACCAGTACCTGATCCAGTGTTAACTAGAGCAGCACCAGAGTCATAACCCATGCAGCGCCAACTACCAGAAGGTGTGCTATTGTGTTTACGTCCTGTAGCGTCAGAATAACGTAGCGAGGAACCCGCTAGTGTTGCGCCAGGGTTATAAGTATCATTACCTGAGGACTGCTGCATGAAAGCATAAGTACCAATATCACCAACAGAAGCGTTGGCGTTAATGGCGGCAGTCAAAGTAATTGAGGCAGTGTTAATAGCACTGATCCTCTGATTGGAGTCAACCGTAATAACGGGGACAGCAGATGATCCACCGTAGTTACCGGCGGAGACACTTGTTGTCTTGTTTACGTTTGAACCGTCTCCGTATAATGCCATTGTGTGTAATCTCCTTAAGTGTATTTAGATCAAACTTCTTCCAGCATGAAGCGGAATTTCTTCCCACTTCTTCTGTTAGTGATGTAGAGATGCTCCTCACCTTCTTCGATTAGGTAGGAACCCCAGGTGCCATCGACCGTGTTAACACCCTTTGCTTCGTTGGATAGATCCAAGTCAGAACTGTAGACATTAGCGAAACGTGTGCCAGAAGCACCAAGATCAATCGTACCGTTAGCGTTAGGAACAACGTCATCAGATACTGTCATGCCAGCAATCGTAGGATTGGTAGCAAATACAAGAGAACCAGTTCCAGTTTCGTTGGTTACAAGCGAACGTAGATTAGCACTCGAAGGTGTGGCAAGGAACGTTGCTGCGCCGGAAGCAAGACCAGAAACACCAGAACTAATAGGTAGTCCAGTAGCATCCCTTAGGTCAAATGCTGGTGTGGAATCACTGCCACCTAGTGATAGAGAAACACCACCGTAAGATACGCTGCTATTGCTTAGTTTAGAGTTAGCAATAGAACCTGCTAGTTGAGCGTTGGTAATGGTACCAACCAGACTGCTAGTAGGATAATCAGTAGCATCAGATAGGTCAAACGCTGGAGTTGCGTCAGCACCACCTAGAGAAACAGAAACACCACCCAAGGATACGCTGCTGTTAGCAAGTTTGCCATTGGCAATAGAACCCGCTAGTTGAGCATTAGTAATCGTACCAGATAGTGAACTGGTAGGATAGTTAGTAGCATCAGATAGGTCAAACGCTGGAGTTGCATCACTACCACCTAGTGATAGGGTAACACCACCGTAAGATACGCTGCTGTTAGCAAGACTGCCATTAGCAATCGCATCACCTGCCCATGTACCGGTAACATTACCAGTAACATTACAGTTACCACTGATGTTAGCAGTAACACCGGTAAGAATAGAAACGTCTAGTTCACCTGTGCTTGGGATATATCTCAAACCGCTGTCGGTTCTCATGTTCTCGTTTCCAGTTGCGGAATCGGAGAACGTAATGTAGTGGAAACCAGTAGCACTGTTTGTAGCAGTTAGAGCTACAGTTGTGGCAACTTGTGCTGTACCAGTGATGTCGCTGCTAATTGTAGCAGGTAGATAATCATCACCAATAGTACCGGCGTTAATTGCCGAAGCATTTAGGTCTGTTGCGTCAGATAGATTAAACGCAGGAGTTGCGTCAGCACCACCTAGAGAAACAGAAACACCACCTAGAGAAACAGTGCTATTAGCAAGTTTGCTGTTAGCAATACTTCCTGCCAACTGTGCGTTGGTAATAGTACCAGTTAGACTGGTTGTAGGTAGGTTTGTGGCATCTTGTAGGTCAAACGCTGGAGTAGCGTCAGCAGCACCTAGAGCAACAGAAACACCACCGAAGGATACGCTGCTGTTTGCTAGGTAAGCATTAGCAATCGCAGTACCCTGCCAAGTACCAGAAGCAATCGTGCCAACAGATGTTAGCGAGGAGTTAACAACACCAGAACCAAGTGTGGTAGCAGAAAGAACACCAGTATCAGCAATCTGATAAGTCTTGCCACTTGCTAGATTGAAGTGCTCAGAGGACTGCCAATGATCGTTGTCGTTATGCCAGAGAAGTGTGTGGTCAGTGTCACCCTTAAGGATGATGCCGCCGCCGTCAGCTGAGGAGTCATCAGGAGAAGCAGTAGCACCTAGTTCGATGTGCTTGTCATCTACACTGATTGTAGTGGAGTTGATGGTAGTTGTAGTACCATTAACTACGAGGTCACCAGTAACAGTAAGACCAGCACCAACTGTTAGACCACCAGACAATGAAGCATCGTCAAGTTCCTGTCTGCCAGTGAATGTACCACCAGAGATAGAAGGAGAAGCGAGTGTTGGTGAAGTGCCAAATACGAGAGCACCAGAACCAGTCTCACCAGTTACAGCAGAACGAAGGTTGCTGCTAGAAGGTGTAGCAAGGAACGATGCTACGTTAGCACCTAGACCAGAAACACCACTGGAGATTGGAAGACCACTAGCATCAGCAAGGTTAAATGCTGGAGTTGCGTCGGTGCCACCTAGTGATAGACTTACACCACCGTAAGATACGCTGCTGTTGCTTAGTTTGCTGTTCGCAATAGAACCAGCAAGCATGGCGTTAGTAACACCAGATGCCTTAACTCGAATAGCATCACCGCTTACTTGGATAGAGGAATCATCAACTGATACATTTAGAGTAACACTGCTACCTAGATCTACTTCACCACCACCAGTTAGAGCATCACCAGCAGTAACCGTAACGCTATCATTAGAAAGTTTGTCATTAGAGATACTTCCTGCCAACTGTGCGTTGGTGATTGTACCAGATAGTGAACTGGTAGGATAGTTAGTAGCATCCCTTAGGTCAAACGCTGGAGTTGCGTCACTACCACCTAGTGATAGACTTACGCCACCGTAAGATACGCTGCTGTTAGCAAGTTTGGAGTTAGCAATACTTCCTGCCAACTGTGCGTTGGTGATTGTACCAGATAGTGAACTGGTAGGATAGTTAGTAGCGTCAGTTAGGTCAAAGGCAGGAGTTGCATCAGAAGCACCAAGATTAACCTCTACACCACCAAAAGAAACACTATCATTTGCCAACTTAGAGTTAGCAATACTTCCTGCCAACTGATCGTTGGTGATAGTGCCAGATAGACTGGATGTGGGATAGTTTGTTGCATCAGATAGATCGAACGCAGGAGTTGCGTCACTACCACCTAGTGATAGGGTAACACCGCCGTATGCTACGGTCGCTGCTGCCATCTTATCATTACTGATGCTACCCGCCAACTGATCGTTGGTGATAGTGCCAGTTAGATCAGAAGTTGGTAGAGAACCACTGAACGTTGTTGCTGTAAGTGTGCCGCCACTGAAAGTTAGAGACCCAGAATCTTCTAGTTCTCCATTTGTTCCAGCAACTACAACACGACCAGCGGTAAGATCACTAATCTGAGCAGTAGCAGCAGTCATACCTGCTGATACTACAATATCTTGCGTAACTGTTTGAGTTAGCGTTGAGATACCAGTAATTCTTTGATTACTAGCAGTTGTCTGATCGTAAGACAGATCACCTGTGACATTAAGATCACCCGCGACAGAAAGGTCGCCACTCATTACCACGTCTGCGGCAAAAGTGGAGATACCAACGTGTGAGGAGAAACCTACAAGACGTTGTTGTACACCACCCGCTTTTGCCAGATCTCTGGCTCTAGACATAGATTATGGACTTATTACTACATCTATATTTAGACTTCGGTAAGATTGATTTTATACTTTTTGCCAGAGCGATTGTTGATCATAAAGATGTCTTCTTCACCCTCTTGTAGTGTCCAGTCACCCCAGGTACCATCTACACAGTTAGGTGTAGCATCTTTGTTGCTCAACTGTAAGTCAGCAGAGAAGATGTTAGCAAAACGAAGTGCTGAAGAACCTAGATCATATGTGTTATGTGTTGCTGGAGTGATGTTATAAGATATGATGTTGCCAACTGTGATTGCTGGTGTGCCAGATAGACCAGTAGCATTACCTAATAGAGTGCCGGAGAAGTTTCCTGCTGTTAGAGTATTTGTGTTTGGATTATACTGTAGATCAGTGTCAGTTCTAACATTCTCAGTTCCAGTGTTAGAGTCAACAATACAGAGGAAGTGTTGAGCGTTAGTGTTATTGGTTGGTGTTAGAGAAACTGTACCAGCACTGATACCAGTTAGAGCAGAACCATCAATGGCAGGTAGAGCACCAGTTAGGTTTGCTGAAGTTAGGTTTGTTAGAAGAGAACCATTACCGGCAAAATTTCCTGCGTTGAGTCTATGATTATCTGCTTCATATGTTAGAGCAGCATCATATCCTAGTTGACTGGTACCGGTAATATCTTCAGTGAAGGCGATGTATCCATCTTGAGTGATACCGTTCTTATCTGTTAGGGTAACTTCTGTGGCACTATCAGCATTACCAGTTACATCACCAGTAATGTTACCAGTTACATCACCAGTAACAGATCCAACGAAGTTATTAGCAGTAACAACACCAACATAGTTGGCATCACCATTCTGTAGATTGGTTTGACAGGCAACCGCAGCACCCATAAAACCGTGGTTAGTACACTGATAATATAGAATAGATGGGGTTTCTTGAGTAACCTCCAGATCAGTGTAAGCACCAGAAGAACCAGGTGTACCAGTAGTTGTTACAGTGTCAGACCACGCTCTTGCTTTACCAGCATCATAATAGAAGCGTAGTGGGTGACCACTGTTAGAGGAATCATCCTGCTTAAATCTATAAGTCTTACCAGGTTGTAGAATTAGGAATGGAGATTCTGTTCCATCGAAGAAATAACCACTGCTAGAACCTGTGCCATGATACCTATGACCAGAAGTCTTACTAGCAACACTAACCTCAATATCTACACGAGTCTTATCACCAGAATCTTGTAGATAATCGAATCCAGTGAACGCATTAGCAGTTACAATACCCGTGGCATTGATATTGGTCGAGTCTAGGAATGTTAGTGTGGAAATACCTGAGTGACTGATAGCACCTAGGAAACCATTAACATCAGCAACAAAAGCATTAGAAGTGGTAAATCCAGTAACATCAATAGTGCTGGCAAATACCTGACCAAGTGTGCTTACACCAGTGGTGTTTAGATTACCATCAATGAATTTTGTCGCAGTAACAATACCGGCGTATACATCACCAGTTACATCACCGGTAAGGTTGCCAGTTACATTACCAGTTAGAGCACCATAGAAGTTAGGGGTGCCGATAGAAGTAATACCGACAAATACATCGGCAGTAGAGATACCCGACGTATACATCGTCGTCGAGAATCCTTGTCCGATAGAAGAAATACCGGAGATATTGATATTAGGAAGATTACCTGTAATATCAATCTTGGCACGATTTGCCTGTGGTTCACTAACAGACAGACCATTACCAACCTGGATCTGTGCTACGTTAGTAACAGAAAGATATGAACTTGTATCGTAAAAATCTAGGTTAGCATCTGTTAGTTTACCGATAGATGCGATACCTGTTGTGCCTGCTGGGGCGAATACTGTCAGACCAGCACCAACACGGATTGTAGATATACCCGATACTTCTACAAAACCTTGACCATCCTCAGCATTAAAGTTAATACGAGGAATCGTAACTGTGGCGACACCAACTAGAGCGCCAGAAATACTTCTGTGTGTTGTTACTGCTGTTACGCCATCACCTTCAAAGTTAATAATAGCAATAGACCCGCCCATACCAACCGGGGCGAGTCCTTCATCCTCAACAGTAATACCAGATGACACACCGGTAGGAGCACCACCAGGATCTCCCCAACGTCTCGTTCCGTCCGCATCAGCGTATAGAACCTTTCCGTTAACGTCAGGTTTACCTAGGTTGGGTTCAAAACTGCCAGGTAGAACGAAAGGACGCTCACCACCGACAATCTGATTTCTACTGGTTGAAAGACCAGAGAAACTGGTCACTCCAACTCTACCGGATAGCAGTCTAGGCATTACTTCGCGTTCTCTAGGATACTAATGATAAGTCTCTGTGTACCGTCTTCATCCTCAGATTTAATCTTAAGGATGTCACCTGTCTCAAGAACAAGTCTTCCATCTAGGAAAGACATAGCATCTTGACTAGGAATTTGTGCTTTCTCAATGATAGGTGTATCAACAGAAGATCTGCTATGATATACCGAGAAAGATGTTACCGATGTTCCACCACCAACGTTAGCAACATTGCCATAAATGATAAGTGCCGAAACGCCAGCAGGGCAGGTATAGATACCGACACTAGCACCCTTTGTTAGAGTATGTGTTAGTGTTCGGAATTTATTTAGTGGGATCGCTGCCATTTATTGTGCTCCTCCTAGGGCAATAATTAGTGGTGTTAGGGTTGCTTGGATACTCTTATTGAAAGCATCGCCAGTGATAGTTCCTGTCTGCTGATTGATTGTGAAATCATCACCGATCAGGAAGTTGCCTCGTTCATCTGTTGACGTATGGACAACCTTACCACCATTATCAGACTGGACCTGATTTTCAGGAATCGTTACACCACCTTGAGATGGTCTTGCTTGAGCAATAGTAACGCCAGTTCCGATATATTCAAAGGAGTGTGAAGACGCTAGGATTAGCGACTGTCTGAAGAACGGAATGGTGGAACCAACACCAACGTTGGCGGGAATTGTTTGGTCTACAGTGATTGTAGAAACACCCGCAGTAGGCGTAGTAGCACTATTTATAGTGTAATATGTGGGTTCGATTGAGACAGTTGCTGTAGCAGTTTCACCTGAAACAGGTGCTGCGATAGTTACAGTTGGGTTGTCTCCATAACGATATTGTCTGCCGGTAGCAAACATGTTGACTGCTGTAACTGAACCGAATCCAGAAACAACAGCAACACCATCAGCCTCGATACCACCAGGACCAGATGGATCACTGAAAGTAACTGCTGGTGGGTTGCTGCTGGTGTAACCAGAACCAGCAGAAGTCATCGTGACGCTATCTACATTGTAGAATAGTTCTCCAACATAGAATACCTGACCGGTGAATGGTCTCTGTGTACCAATACCAGTTACAGTAATAATGTTATCCTCTTCTACCATTGGAGCATGAAGTGTGCCCGCAACAGTTTCAGTACCAACACCAGAAGCGATCAGACCTTTGTTACCAAAGGACGAGTTTGAGTTGGTTAGGTCACACTGACCACCACTACCACAGTAGATAGCAATATCATCACAGATCGTAAAGATCGAAACCAACTGAGCATAACCATTATTGGTGATCGATACACCAATACCGCCCTGGTTGTATTGTGTGTAGGAGTCAACAACCATGGACTTAAGTCCATCTGCTTTATTGCCATCGATCCTCATACCGACAGAATTTGGTACGAAGTTAGTACAGTTCCTTACATAAGGAGACTGAGTGATAACACCAACATACTCAGAACCAATACCAGCAACACCTACCGTGGCGGTAAATGTGGTGGCAGTGGTAGCAGATACTGATACAAGTGTGCCTTCTAGTGGTTCACCGGAGCGTGGGTGATAATAACTCTTGTTATTGTGGTCAGAAGCACAAGTAAACTGTAGACTTCCTGTTGCGAAACCAACCTGAGTAGCACCAGCGGTGATACCATGGTCGGCAGGAATCGTAACAGTCATGATACCTGCCTTCGGACTGTAATCAGCGAAGGTAGGTGTTAGTTTGGTGTCCCAATCACCAACGGCAATAGCACCAGTGGCAGCAGATACAAAGGTGTGAATGTTCTCTCTTACTGGATGATAAGAGACCATCGCACCAGTGCTAGCAGCACCAATGAACGACATGTTTTGGAGCAAGCATCCATTATCTACGTGGAATAGATCCTGTCCAGCATTTAGTGGGATAACCTGAGTGTTTCTTAGATCATCACCATCAACAGTTACATTATGCTCTAGACTGATTGGGTTATCTTCTTGATATACACCACCAGCAACACGGATAACATCACCAACCTTGGCGATTGCTGCTGCTCCCTTAATAGTTCTCTTAGCGTTAGAGATCCTTAGACCATCATTACTATCAAGACCATCTTCAGCAACATAGATGATGTTGAGTGTGGAAGTACCAGCACCAATCCACGATAGTTCACCTTCAGGGTTAGCACCTAGAACAGATCCGATACCAGCTGTTGATGCCTGTGCGTCTAGGAATGTACCACCAATCTGAACATAAGTATCGCCACCATCAGGTTTAATCTGGACGCGATATTCTGGTTGAGTGGTGCCAATACCTACGCGATCTGTACTGGCATCATAATATAGTTTATTGGCACCGCCAAACTTACCGTTTGCTTGCTTATACTGTACCTGGTGTGTTTGACCAGCAGCATTGGTTTCAATGTCAGCAAGATCGGTCCAAGATACAGCAGTACCAACGGTAATCAGAGACTGACCGTTGGTACCTGCTACACTATTACTATCATATAATCTACCAGTTAGACGCATGTCCGTGCGGACATCCACGTCATAGGCGGGTTGAGTAGAACCAACACCGACCTGACCCGCTGCTACAATGCCATCAAAGTTAGCGGTAGTAGCAACATCTAGACCATATTTGGCATCAGTCTTACCAATACCAGTGCGATTATTATCGGCATCGACTATTAAAGCGTCTGTTCCTACTTCCAGACCTTTCTCGATGCCGAACTTCTTATTGACTGATGCCATCTAAGTAGAACGCTCCTTGTTATGTGTATTTATCAAGTGGTACGCATGATGTATGCTAGAGCATAATATGGTGGTAGGTTCTTGTTAGTTCCAGACTCACCTTCGGGATCGACGGTAGTGGTCGTAGTGGTATCGACTGTAATACCAGTGGTATTTGAGTTAATGTTACTCTGAGTACCACTGCTGCCACTACCTGGAACATTGGAACCGCCATCATCATCAGTTCCTCCACCACTTTGGGTGTGTGCGTGAGCGGGATCAGTAACTACAGATGTAGAGGTCGATGTTGCGGTGTGATCGTGAGTAACAACTACAGCATTAGCAGAACCGCCAGTAGCATCAACAGAGTATCCACTGCCAGCACCAACAACGAATCGAGCTCTCAAGTCTGGCGTGCCGTTGCTACCATTACATAGTGACCATCCACCAGGAACAGCGTTAGTAGCACCAGACCACAGGATAATGCCGCCAACAGGTGTGATGCCATTACCAACAAATGTATTAGCAGTTACTGTTCCCGTGCTTGTGATATCACCATTGTTGGTGATGTCACCATTGACAGTTGTATCTGTAAGTGTGGTGTCACCAGTAACTTCTAGTTGGTCGATCTTATAGTTTTCTGCGGTGGCAGACTTAGAGATAGGACCAAATCTTCTCCAACCACCAGTGGTTCTAACCCAACCTAGATAACCACCCGAACCGAACGATGTTCTGAATAGGATGCTGTCAATATTGCTGGTTGGTACGCCATTACCATCTTTAATACCAACATAAACACTCTTACCGATATCACCAGATCTGTTACCTCTTAGTAGCAAATCAATGATTTCAGTATCACCATTAGACTGAAAACTGTTGTTAACTGTTACACTATTAAATGTAACATCTACTGGGAACTCTGCTTGTTCGATAGTAGTGTCGCCACCTCTTGGAGGAATGATCGATGTAATTTCACTCGATCCTGCCTCAATCTTGAGTTTACCGATGTAGAAGTCACCCTCATCATTCATACCAGAGTAGACTACAAATCCACCACGGTGCTGAACAGATTGTGAAATTAGTTCTTCACGTTCACTTCTTCTTCTATCCTGAACCTGCGGCATCGCAGTAGAATAGTTACCAGGACCAAAACCAACATATTCGAAGGTATGACCAGAAGCACGCAAGATAGAATATCTTCTAGATTCAATAGGTAGAACCTTGATCTTTCTTACGGCAGCATTAACAAGATGCTCATCAGCATTTGTTCCCATCACACCACGAATAATCGTGGTAACGTTGCTGTTAGAGACCATTACGATCTCATCATCGATCTGGAGGAAGTCTCCGCGACGTAGATTGCCTCTATCAGCAGTAGGAATTGTAAACGATGTAGAAGTAGTCGAAATACCACTGCTTAGAAGTGATGTGTGTCCTCCATAGATTGGAATACCACGACCATCTCCTCTTAGATTGATACCCTCAGCATGAGCATTTACGTTACTAGCAGTAAATGATGGTTTCGTAGAATTCTTACCAAAGTCTACAAATAGTTGTGTGCCACTTACTTTATCGGTGATGAAGTGTGTGCCGTTGTAGAAGGCATCAGAACCACTAATAACAATACGGTCGCCACGACGTAGACCAATATCACTGCTTAGTGTTACTGTACCTATACCACTTTCTTTACTATAATCAAGAGCAGTGACCGTAGTTGTAACACCAACGTGGTAAACATATCCACCGGACGAAGGACCATCAGCGGACCCTTCGACTGTGAATGTGGTACTATTTGTGACGCTTTGGATTCTTCGTGTTCCGTCATACGCTGTGCTTCCTACGCCTACGATTTGTACAGCATCGCCAACAGGATTAGCGATAGCAGAGACACCAATAGTACAATCAGTACCAGAGGTGTGGAAAGGAATCCCCCTGATTGTTAGTAGATCGTTGACATTGTAACCAGAACCTGGGTTGTTAAGTGTTACAGCACTGATTGTACTCGAAGCAGCAACAGTAACATCAAGAGTCAGACCTCTACCAGTACCACCTTCTGCTCTTACGTTATAGTAGAACTCGGCAGATCCACTGTTAGTACCAAGATTAGTACCACCAGTTAGACTCTGAATACCAGATACACCACCAAATCCGTGATCTCTATCACAAACAATCGAAAGAGAACCAGAGGAATGTGATGTGCTGGTGATAGGCACAACAGCGCCAGCATCAGATAGGAAGGAATCTAGACCTTCGCGAGTGATACTTCTGTGGGGATCATTGGTCTCAACGTTACCGATCTCATCACGTACAGCATAAGATACCGCAGATTTTGGATCAGGGTTAGGATTATCTCTGTCTAGTTCTGGGAAGATGTCAATGTCATCTTGACCGAAGTAGTAAGATGTGGTTGAGAATGGTGATACAGTTGGTTGTGAGATGTAACCACGTAGAGTTAGATCGTAGATACCATCCTGTGAACCAGATTTGAACTCCTGAATCTCATCGGAAGAATGAATCTGGTAACTAGCAGCACCATAGTCACGCTTGACAAAGTATGGAGAGAACGTTCTACCGGCACCGGCAATAGTTCTGTCTTCGAATGTGAATGGGATGCCAGAGTTGATCTCAGTGATGGCACCTGGATCTGTGCTAATACCAATACTAAATGTGTCTCGATTAGCAACGTCGGTAACCTCGAAGATACCGTTAAATCCAGAGTTATCAGCACCACCAGTGTTGTTGGCAGACTTTAGACGATAGATCTGAACCGTTTGACCAACTTTTAGACCGTGTGGATTCTCGGCAGTAATAACACCAACACTACCAGACCAAGAAGCATTGATAACGTTAGTCTTACTTCTAAGGTTAGTCTCAGATGTTAGAGTGTTGTTATCGTTCTGATAATTGGTGTCATCAGGTACAGTAGAAGCATCAGCAATACTGAATCCTGCGGTAGGAGCAGAAGCGTATGTTTCCGACTGAGGAATAACGAGTTTTAGACCATATCTTCTTTCTAGATTATCTCTACCATCACGCTGTCTGGTGTAGAAAGCGGTCTTTGTCTTAGGTGTGATGTCAGTTTCGTTGGATACGATAATAGCATGTAGACTATTACCAGCACCTACGTTTACATACCAACCACCATCATACTGAATTGGGTGACCTGGTTCACCGGGTTCTTTGCCAGCGACAGTAGATACAACTCGTAGATCACCACCAAGGTTGTTAATGCCACTGATGTTTGTACCAGCAAGAGCATTATTAAATGTAGAAGCAAGACGGATCTGATCCCCTGCTAGACCATCAGTAACAGCAAAGTATTCGCGGTTGTACTCTAGACCATCAGGTAGAGCACCGTCTTCAGAATAAACTCTGACTTTCTCGCCGTTGAGGAACTTATGCTCGTCTCTTAGTGTAAAGGTATTACCGGTGATCGAGTTGATACCAGATACTCTACCAACAAAATGTTCCTTACGGGCAGATACTCTTTCACTTGCTGCTGCCTGAGGAACAGGCATAAGAACTGTTGTAGCAAAACTGGTGTCACCTACACCAACTTCGATAGTTTCACCTACCTTGTTACCAAATACGAATCCATTGATACCTGTAGGAGGAACATTGGATTTTTGATCATACTCATGGAGATATAGTCTAGTATTAACAGCAGCAGCAGTCTTCGCTACGTCTAGTGGTAGATAGTTGACCTTATTCTGCTTGTCACCGATTCTCTGAGGAACCTGAATCTCAGTGATATAACCTTTGTCGTCCTTGAGGAACGCTTCGAATCTACACTTATCTGCCTGTAGTGCCTTAGCACCAAAGTTAGAGTTAGAGTTGGTGATAGACATATCACCACCAGACTCTGCTAAAAAGTGCTTAGCATATCCGATAGCAAAGACAGACACTGCCTGGATAATACCGTTGTTAGATACTCTAACGTGGCAGTTTTCCCAACCAGGTCTATGCTTGGCAAGAGAATCGGTGTGTAGAGATACAGCAGAACCTAGTGCTACTTGATCTTCCCAAGCACCAGTAGTTGTATTATACTTAACGTATGCGTTGTCGTCCTTGTTTAGTGCGATGCCAGTAAACTGGGCAACAACCATGGATTTAAATCCAGTTGCCTTCGCACCATCAGCATGCATGCCGTTCATGCCGAAGACAGAACGGATAGAGCAGTTAAAGATATAAGGAGAAGCAGAACCTACAGTGTCACTCTCAATCTTAACGGCAGGACTCTTGCCAGATAGATTAGGTGTTGCTGTAGATGTAGGAGTAGCAGGTACAGAATAAGTGAACGATGTGTCACTTAGAACCTGACTTACGATGTAACTACCATCATAATCAGCATCATCAATACCTGTGATTAGGATTGGTGTGCCAACGTTAAACCCATGACTGGTTTGTGTTACTACTGTAACGATGGGAGTAGCAACATTATCGGTAGGATTAGCACCAGAATAGATGTCACTGATCGTGAGAGCACCGATCTGAGAAATAGCACCTACAATACGAGACTCATCAACAGTTGCCTCAAAGTCTGTATTAGCAGGATAGTTAGGTAGAGCACGACCAGAGTTAGTACCATAACCCAGAGTAAGTTTCTGGTAGTACATGTCAAGGTCAGTATTACCCTGACCAGAAATCTGGTTTACACCATCAGCGTACTCAAAGCAAGTGAGTTTATGGTGGGAATAATTTGGAGCATATACGTTTGTGGTGTAGTCTCTAAAGACGCGATCATTTGGATCTCCATCAAAGAAACTAAACCCAAAGAAGAAACAACCACCAGTTACACGGAAAATAGATGTAGGATCAATAGCGTCATTGTCAGGTTTGGGAACAAACTTAGGTTTGATCTTAGTCTTTCTTAGATCCTGACCGACGATGGAAGTACCACGAGGCATGATAACGCCACCGTGAGCACTGTTAAACTTATAAAGGACGTTGTTGGGGTCCTGAATATCGAAGTTGGTGCCAACACCAAACTGATCGATAATATCGGAAGTCCCATTGACATCAGTCAGTGTGCCTGATGTATTGATCCTTAAACCTGGACGGTTATCAATATAGTGGGTACCAGGAGATACCACAATAGTGGTCTTATCAAATCGGTCGTTGTTAGCACCGATCTGATAGGAGAATCTTGCTGCCTCGATTAGGGCACGCTGGATACTCTTAAATGGACGAGTCCTGGAATTACCAGTATTACTAATATCGTCAGTTGCGTCAAGTTCTTCTGGATTGACGTAAATGACGTTGCCAGTAACATTCTTAAGGAAATTTTCTAGTCTGCTTAGCGGCATAGCCTATAAATACTGACACCATCTCTTCATGCTATTTATACCATGGCTATTGGTCCTCAGACTAATGCGTTGATCGACTCTTACAAACTAAAAGTTGAGCAGAAACGTAAGAATCGAACTGAAATTGAGGAAGTTAAGCAAGGATATGATATTAAGGACTCTGAAGGTGGAACAATAGCACGTATTGAGAACCTGGATGTAGTAATCAATAACTTTACACCCGCTATCAATGGTCTAGATACCGAGGTCTTGAGGATCAATGCTCTTATCAATACTCAACAAACTATTATCTTCAATCTCTATACTGGTGCGACAGAAGTGGGATGTACCACTCACACCATTGCGATGGTAGATACTCTAGAGGATAATGTAAGGGGATATAACTACTCTTTCTCTGGTGATAATCCTTTCGTAGAATCTAATACTTTAATCACCAGTTCTAATATCGGGTTTGGTACATATACAGGCATCACACAAGTCAGTCTAGGTACATTCTTCGGTCTAGACACCGGTGCTGATGCTGCTTGTCCTGGTTATGCTACTTCTATCACGGCAGCAGAAAACACCATCACAACGCTAAGATCGCAACGTGATGGTGTTTTAGAGTCAGTTCAAGATTTAAAAGAAGCGAGAGCAGAATATCAACTCCAAAGATATGGATATGATAACGCTATAGAACGCCTTGATGCAGAAATTACAGAAGCAGAGACAATAATTACTGCTCTGGAGGGTTCTGATTCTCAGTATTTCTTAGAATAGAACTATCCATGGGGTCTTTTTCGCCCCGTAGAATAGCATTTGCCCTCGTGTAATAGAAACTATCGGTCTTACCGGCAGATTCCAATGCTTCTTTGACTTTACGCCAATTCTCCATGGTGTCTTTATCCAATGGATATGGTGCGATGGGATAGTATTATTTACCTTTTTTTCGTTTCTTTCTTTTTTGTTTATGATTAAACCGATGGGTTTTGTCCGCTTCTTTACACCGTCGAATATGAGAAGCGAAGTTAATCCTATCAAAGCATAAATGACCGCAAAGCGGACATCTAATTTGAGACATACACCACTTCGGTGTTATCTTTGTTTTTACGAACCAGTTTTAGAAGGTTGATGAACTGATCAGGAGTATCACACAGAATCTCCTCACAAGCACCCATGTCTCCGTACATACAGAAAGTACGATTCAGAACATCTACCTCGATAAGGCTGACGGTTTCCTTAGAATTCATTTGGTTCGTGTCTTGGACTTTCCTATTGTAGCAGATTTCTGCTGGATCTCAACCGGGGGTGGTGCCAGTTCTTGGACTGTCACTGTGTAGTATGCTCGCAAAGCACCGCCGCCACCATTACGGATAATCGCTTTACTACCCCACTCAATACGATCAACGAAAAGTTCTTGTGCGGTGCCGATTGCGGTTAGTTGGATGACAATCGATTCAGCATCGATCTTGCCACGCCATTCTTCAGGGAACTCAATGATGCCGTCTACTGAGACGACTCCAGACGCTGTAAGCATGATTCTAAATGTTCAATTCGTGTGTTTTGTTCTTTGATTGCTTCGACTAGAAGTGCTACAAGGTTTTCGTACTTGACACCCTTGACATCTATGCGATTGCCATCGTTGTCATCAATCTTACTATCTATAACGACTTCTGGGACAACCTTTTCTACTTCTTGTGCGATGAAACCTATTTGTGTACCAGGATAGTTACGTTTTTGATCCCAGTGTGTCCAGTCAAAAGTAACACCCTGGAGTGCCAACACTTTACTTAGAGAACTGGTAAGAGGTTTGACATTAGTCTTCAGTCTAGCATCAGAGTGACTGTGTAGAAATGCTAGTGGTGTGCCATTAAACTTCCAGAAACCCACTAGATCTCCATTTGGAGATGGTAGTGTTTGCTTTAATGCTGCTGTAGTGTTGTTAGGTTCTGCTGCAACTTTGCCACCTACCTCAACTGCTTTACCAACACGACTGAACAGACCAATCATGTTCTTGATACCAATCGCGTTCCAGACACCAGTATTGTTACTAGCACCAAAGAAGTTGCTTAGACCAAGGTTATTCATATATCCGGTATGCTGTGTGCCACCAGTTACATCCAGACCCAGTGTTGGAATACCTGGTTGGAATGGTGGAATAGCAGGACCGATGTTAACAACACCACGAGCAAATCCAATGTTAGTAGGAGCACCGAAGAACGCTGTTCCAGATACTGCTAATGTACCAGCAAAAGGGTTGGCACCATCTAGAGTAAGCAGCGATTGATCCGTCTTGATAGGAAGACTAGGACCAATGTAGATTTTCTGTGCCGAAATTTCTGGTGATTCCATCAGTTTAGTAGTATTTGATCTAGTAGAATGTCAACAATATCAGCAAGACCAGTAGGAATAATCTTCATCTTTTTCTCATAGATGATCACCGGATTACCGGCAACGATATTCATACCAACAGAATGTGACAGGATCTTATTATCTGCTTTAATAACAACGTTAGTGCCTAGAGCATGTAGATTGTTGTCAGCATCCAGACGAATGTTCTTATTGGAGTTTAGTACAATGTTACCGTCTTCAGGATCAACGGTCTCCATTGTAATCTTTGCTGCCTTGACTGAGAACTCACCCTTACAGTTGACATTGATGTCACCGTCAGAGTAAATGTTCAGTGGACCTTCACCTTGCTGGAAGATATTAGATCCCTTCTCATTATCAACGGCACGAAGTTCCCACCCACCATCCTTAAAGATGCGTAGACTAGAACCATTACCAGCGGCAACCTGGACCTGTGATTTACGAGTGATTCTATCGGCAGTTTGAACACCTACGCGGATAAATCCGTCCTCGGCATGATTAAAAATTAGTGGTGGGGTTGGCATCAGTAACTACTTACACAATCTACAACTTTGAGTACAGCACTCTGTGGAATGTTGACAGTCTTACTGTACTCTTCACGCTTACGGAATTTCATAACCGGACGGATGACAGCACCGAATCCAGTCGCACTATTTATTTGTAGTTTGGGCAGAACTTTACAACCAATATCAGACTGAACAACGTCAGCACCAACAATTCTACCTTCCTGATCTAGTTGTGGTTTGAGTGTTCCACAACCACTTACAATCAAGGAATCCTCATCGTATCCTTTACCAGTGTTAATAACATCGATACCAACGATCTCACCTACAACTTCCTCACCTTCATTGTCAGAAGTGGCAGTCTCAGGTCCTAGGTAACCACCGCCAGTGTTGGTAATGATAATGTTAGTAACTTTACCATCTTCCACGACAGCAGTTCCAGTAGCACCACGACCGTTATCACAACTGTCAGAGATAGTAACAAACGGTTTCTTAGCATAACCAGAACCAAAGTCAGTCATATTTACACCAACAACCTGACCCACTTCGTTAACAACAGCACGAGCAGCGGCACCAATGCCACCACCACCAAAGATCTCGATGCTAGGAGCACCACATTTTAGAACATCTGTGGGGCAACCACCAACCAAAGCAGCAACAGGACCAGATTTCGACTCATCAATGTCAAACAATCCATTGATCATACTGGTGACAGAAGCACCAATACCTGCTGCTGATAGTCCGTTAGTGATATTGATACTTCTCTTAAAGTCAACAACCGATTTCTTACTAGGTCCGAAGTTTGCTGCCCAATCATATGGTTCTGGTGGACAAATATCACCTTCACAAGATAGGAACTTAAGACCCATCTGAACATAACCCATCGCCTTGTTAATGAATCCCATGAAGGAACCAATGGGTCCTAGGATGCCCTGGATCGCCTCCATGGCGGGTCCGATCACGCTTTGGATCTTATCGTTGATATTAGCGACTAGACCAGCAATCGCCGCCTCAGCGGCACACAGAGGCATGTTGACGACCTTACCAAGCAGTTGATTAAGGAAGTCTTCGATCAGACCTTTAAGTCCTTTGACGATATTTTCGATGACACAGAAAATAGTGTCCATTGCCTTAGATATGGCAATATCTTTTAGCAGACTATCTGGCAATAGGAAGGTAACAATATTCTCAGAAATCTTCTTGATCTCTTGGAATAAAAACTTGCGGGAAAGTCTAATCAGTTGAGCAAATCCACCAGCAATGATAGTTGCCGAAGAACTTATGAGTGCCTGGATATTGTAGATCTCTCCAAGGACAGGATCAATAAATCCTTCCTTATATTCTTTTAGACCATTACCAATAGCAACAAAAGACGCCAAGGTTCTGGAAACATCGGACATAAATCCTTTGCCACCCTTACACGGTTTTGCCTTGGCAACTACAATTTCTTTCTCATCAATCTCCAGTTGCTGACTATCCTCGCCGTCAGGAGTTTTACTATTCTCGCTGGGCAGACCATTATCTTCTGTCCTCTCACCATCAGCACGACGGACAGCTCTACTAAAATCTAGACTATAGTTTGCCGATAAAGGTAAGAATCCTGTAGTACCTGCCTGTACAGCATCATCAAATGCCATCAGGTTCTGTTCATTCTGCCCGGAAGATAGGGCAGCAATAACAATAGGTTGCTGGGCATCGTCACCGTCTAGGAAGAAACCAACAACAGTTTCTCCACCCTGCATAAAGAAACTATGACCAGAAAACCCTTTGCCAGTTCCTAGAGTGGGAGATGGGGCAAAGTGTGCCCATGGTAGTTCGGAGTCTGGAACTTCAGCGGTAGCAGGGTGCTTGCCAAGAATTCTTACCTTAGCACGATATCCATTAGTATTAGAAGAATCACGCCAAGCAGGATCAGGAGTGACTTGTCCCACAAACCAGTGGAACCCGTCCTGTCCGATATAATTGATCTTGCTTAAACGTGTCTCAAGCATCGCGTTCCTTAGAAGTCTTCCAGAAATACTCGGTCTGGTCGCCTAGACCATCTTGCCTGTGACCAGACTCAACCTCATAGATCCTGGTAGATACCTTAAAGTCTGGCATCTTAGGTTCTTTTGGTGTTAGACTATTGTCATAGATTCGCATCCTATTGTTAGGATACAAGGCAAACTGACCGTTTTCTAGTTCGATCAGATTGTGTGACTTATGTTCTGCTGGTGTTTCAGCAGTGCTATAGTCGATGACATCTGGATCATGATGATAGTTATCTAAGGTACAGATATACGTACCCTGAATGTGTCCAAAATCCCTAGTATATATCTCGTAATCAGCAGAACCTGTAATTTGCTTGGTAATTGCTGTTACTCCATAATCCATACAGTTCCAAAACTGTAGGTTAGGTAGATCTAGATCAGGACTAGGTAACTCTGGTCTAGAAACAAAGGCACTGATTGGCAATTTGTCATACATTGCCGCATACTCGGGCAAGTATGTCTCAAAATAAAAAGCACGTCCGGGCACGGACTTTGCCGTAACCCAGACGCCTTCTACAAACTCTCCATGTCCGTCTTGGTGGTCTCTCAAATACTCCTTACGAACATAAACATGTTCACTGGGGAGGTTGCAGATAAGTGTACTCATTAGTCTTCGTAAATTCTACATTCGTCTGCTTCTGGATTAGAGTCGCAGTACAGTTCTAGTGGTGTTGGATCGTGATGATCTTCGGGATTGTGCTCTTTATACAACTCTAGTTCTTTTAGTTCACCCTGGATGTGGCGGCGTTGCTGAGCTGAAATCGTTGGATTTGCCAGGATCTCTTTGTCCTTAGCAATGTGAGTCTCGATGTCTTTCATGTTAGTCTTGTGTAGGAATCTCTTACTAAAGTTAGACCGGTGAAATCTCCTTCCGAGGAAAACTTGTGAGACAGTTGTCGTATCATATAGAACCCGGACTGTGGAGCAGTACCATGGTCTGTTTTACTCATATTTATTTTGGGAAATGTACACTTGATTACAAGTCCTACATGTAACCCAATATTCATCGGTACAGTGATGTTCAGAGACTGGGAAAATAACGCCGCATATCTGGCAGTTCCCTGTGCTTGATAATAAGCCTGGTTTTGGGGTGTGTCAAGCTTCCCACCACTAGATAGAGTGCCAAAGTCAAGAGTTGATAACATAATCCTACTAGGTGTCTCATCAATATCCAATGGTATATTTTCCTCATCATTAGATAGTGTCACTTGATTATTAACACTATCACGATACTTGTAATCAAGAAACTCTGGTTTCTTGTCAACAATGTTAAGGTACCAGTTTGTAGATCTATATTGCCCACGTCTCAACTTACTCATAATATCATGATCTAATTTCCATTTTGGCATAGAAGATATTCTAAAATTGTTAGACGCCGCAAACGGATCAGCACCCTCCTCATATCTGTACTCAAATTCAGATGGACTCGCAAACGCACCATCAATACTAGCAAATCTAAATTTGGTCAGAGTCTCATGAAAGAAATAACCAGCAGATCCAGCAGTCTTACTATTACTTACAGCAGGAATACCCTTCGGACACAACCAACCAATGGCATGAAACGGACGCTTATAGTTGCCCATGAAACTATAGGCATTAGAAGTATCCTCAATCTCTAGACGATCTTGTGGAATCTCTAAGGTTTCTGTCAGAATTTTTTTAACACTTGTATGTAATTGTCCTTTATATTTGCGGTATATTCTTGTAGTCTGATTGTTCAGTGCTGGCATGGATTCACACTGAATAGTAAAGACCTCTTTCTTAGCGGTGTTTATGATATTTTTTATATTGCTGATGAATAGTGGGTAATCATCATCAAAGACAATATCACCACTGGGATGTTCGATTCTCAATACGACATTAAAACCACTGCGAATGTTAGACAACCTACCATCCGTATCTGCTAGGTCAATCTCCCAGTGAAATGACGAGTCAGATACATCCTCAAAGTATGATATAAGCATACTTTGAAGTCTACAATCAATAGGTTCACCCTCAGGAGGGATGATCAACAATTCTTTTACTTTGTGACCACTAGCATACAAACTCATGCTGTAGCCTCCGAGAATACGCCCATCATATATCTAGCAACTTTTTCTTCACTGGCAGGAATTACAGTTGCGACAGATTCTCCACCAGACGGCATTGGCATGGGTTGTTGTTCTTCTTCTGGGACAAGTGCGATGAGATTAGTTTCTCCGCCACCAGAAGATGCCTGAGGACCACCTCTACCTGGAGCAACAATATCTTCTAGTTTCTTATTTAAGTTTTGTCTATTCAAGAAGTTCTGGAATCTTGGATCGATTTCCATACCTCTACGCTTAAATTCACGCTCAAATGCTCTAAAGATGTTAAGAGTTCTTTGATCTAGTTGACCACCCTTAAGCATCGAGTCACCCATCTCACGCAATTGGACTCTAAGGTCAGACTTACTAAACATTTGTAAACGCTTAGCAAACCTGGCGATTTCGAATCCAGACTCTTCACCTCTAAGTTGTTTTAGATTTTTCGTCGATCTTACTTGCTCGGCAGCACGTCTTCTTAGAGCTTCTTCTACTGCCCTTACACCGCCATCACGAACCTTTGTAGGATCTACCTTTGGTGTAGCAACATCAGGTCTAACTTTTGGTGTTGGAATAGGACGCTTGAAGAAGTTTAGAAGTCTACCAAAAAGACTGGACTTTAGTCCGGCAGCTTTCATGGCACCAAGCAGACCACCACCAGCAACTGCTTCATCGCCCGGAATTGGTGTTAAGACCGCACCAAGTGTTAGAAGACTAAATCCAATAATTTTTGCTTCTGTTGATTGCCACCACGGAGTCTCCTCCTCCTGTTTTGGAGGTGGATTCTCTACTACGGGTGGTAACTGCTGTGGTCCTCTACCAGGACCACGATCATCCGCTACAGGAACAAAGTATGGTTTACTGTCCTCAAAAAGAGGAGGACATATAGTCCTTAAATTTTCTAATTTATCAAGTGCGCTGTTAAAAGTATCAAGAGACCTATTAAATGGGGTCTTAGTGAGCATCAAGCGTGTTCTTTCTTCTTCTCGCTGTCGTCTGGCGTCAACACCTGTAGCACGGTCGGCAATACCACCACCAAGCATAGATCCACCGATACTCCCTAAGAGTCCTCCAATCAAGGCACCAGGGACAGCACCAACACCACCGAAGAGACTTCCTATAGCGCCTCCTGCCATCGCACCTGCCTTCATGCCTCCCAGACCACCTAGGAGTCCTCCTGCCGCTCCTACGCCTGCCTGGAGGTTAGTCTGACCTTCTCCACGACGCTGCATGAAGTCAATGCCCGTGAATGCGATATTAGCGATACCACCCAGTCTAGGAAGTCTTCCCAATCTTCCCCTAGGTCTTACACCTCTAGGTGCTGTAGGTCTTGGTTTAGCACCACGGAGTTTATTGGCAAGAGCACCTACACCCAAAGCACCTAACAAAGTAGATGTACTATTGGATTTTTCGTCTTCTTTAGCAGCAAGTGCCTGCTTAGCAGCAAGAAAAGCGTTAATTCGCAACTTGCTATTTTTTCTTCTTCTGGATAAGAGGTCTTGCCTATCTGCGGCGTTTTTTAGCGACGCATTAGAAAACAATCTAGCGACATTTACACTAGATCGGTGTACTCTTCTAGAAGATGAAAGAAGACGATTTGCTATCATCCTACGAGACCTTCAGTTAGATAACTAGCATTCTGAAGAATTCTTGTCTTATCTACGAAGTCAGGGTCAATATCAGGAGCAATAGCAACTGGACCTGCTGCTGCCACTTCTACGGGTTTTTGATTGCTAGGAACCTGAATAGGAGCAAAACTGACTTTTTGTGGAGTAAATTGACTAAAGTCAGGCATTTCATAATCACTAGGTCTCAAAGACCCTGGTCCAGTCTCGTAGTAGTAATGATAGAAATTACCTCTAGGACTAAACATGGGGTCCATACTAGGAACCCTATTTTGTAACTGAGATTGTCCCTTAAAATCAGTTCTGCCTTGTAATGCCTCAAGCATGTCAGCGATTCTCGCCTGACCTTCTGGAGAACTTAATTTTCTCTGAAGTTCTGGTTCGAATCTAGCAGATCCATCTGTCACTGCTTCATACTGACCAGGTGCCATTACAACATCCCGGACACTGCCTGGATATTTTTTAGACGCTACTCTGTTAAGAATAGACGCAGCTACAGCAAACTCATCATCAGTTCCGCGTTGTGCTTCACCACTAACACCGAAAGCAAGATATCTAAAATCTTCATTTGACAGATTTTTTAGTGATCCAGCACCAGATCCCATTGGTACCTGTGTGACAGATGTTTTATCTCCTGTTTTAAATGCTCTGCTAGAACCAGCAGAACTACCATCCATGCTTTCCTGAGCGCCAGCTTTCTGTCCACCCAACAAACCATTTAGGATATTGTCAAACCTCGATGTAGTTTGATCAAATTTCCTCACATCTGATGGAGTAATTTGTGTTACCTGATCTTGTCTGATCAGATTCAATCTTCTTTGATCGGCATTGTTCATCATGAGACCGCCGCCAAGACCTAGTAGTCCCAACAGTCCTAGTCCCATTCCCAATTTACCACCACCTCTAGGTGCTCTCATACCGCCGCCTCCACGACCGAATGCTAATTTACCCAATACTAAACCGGATACAATATTTACAATCTCTGGAATGAATGCAGAAACCGCAACACCGGCATTTGCTATAGCATCACCACCACGACCTTCCATCGCTGCCTTGATGGATAACGCTCCAGCGAATAGACCTAGTTTAGCACGTAGATCGAAAAATCCACCTCTAAGTTTGACAAGACTGTCTTCCTCTTGTTCTAGAAGTTTCTTTTCCTCATTTACGCTTTTGACCTTTGCTTTGGTATCTCTCTTTACCGCATCAGCAATGCCATCTAAACTATTCTTTACTTGCTCAAATTCTAAAACAAGTCTGCCAAGAGCAGCAATAGTTTTAGAATCTGTTCCTTCTCCACTCTTGGTTTGTGCTTCTAACTTATCATACGCGACAGACATCCTCCTAGCAAGTGGAGCAACCTTAACGGGTTGTTCACTTTGAGGAGTCTTTTTGCCTCCGATCATCGGTGTAACCGGTTGCTGCATCATAGCACGTCTTACCGCCGCTTGACCAGCGGTACGAGGAACTCCCATCCCTCGCATAGACATTATTTCTCCGGCTCTAGGCATTGTTTGCTTGCTGGTGTTCTATTCTCTTTTTATCGAGATAGTTTTTAAGCATTACCAAGTAAGTTTCTCGCTCCCACGGAATCAGACTTTCTAAATCAGTCAAACTCCAATTGTGATATTGTATCAACGCGAAGTTTTCCTCTAAATGAGAAGATAAACTCGTGTGATACATCATTACGCGAAAAAATTTGATAAACCCTCAATTACAATCTCACTTTCGACCTGTGTATTGGGGTTGACTACGGTGCCACGATAGATCATCCTAGGCATCGTTGTAAAGAACTTTTCAATCTCAGCAAACTGAGATGATGTCATACTTTCTACAAAAGCAGTCAGTTCTTTCGTAGTACAATCTGAAGAAGACCATGCTTCATCAGAATTGTAAATGGTATCAATACAGTCTACTACAGCATCAAACGCTTTTTGGATGGCATTATCACTGGTAGCACTTGTTACAATAAAGTTATTTTCTGTGAATTGCTTCAGAGAAGGATACCTTAATCTCATTTTAAGATCATCACCAAGATCTACTGTATCGGTATGATCATCAGGAACTTCTAATTTAATTTCAGATGTATGAATTTTTAGAGGAACCTGAGTTTCGCCATCATCAGTACAAGTAACCAGAAGTTCAACAGTCTCACCAACAGATTTGGCACGAATGTTGAGAAATAGGTACTCAAGATCAAAACTAGGAAGTTCGTCTACTTTAATACCACGACTTGTGATACATGCTTTGAGAACATCCTTCAGTGTGTTGTTAATCGCCTTTTCATCACTAGATTCGAGAGCAATTAGTAGTGCCTTTTCCTCTTTTACAAGAAATGGACGATACTTAACTGCTTTTCCTGTAGAAATTAGATTTACTTCAAACGTAGGCGTTGAAACCTTCGGTAGTGGCATTGATATTCAGTTCAGTGACTATATTTATTGGTCTTCGAAAGGGATTGTTTCTAACCGGATAGCACCAAAGTCATTCCTAATAGCTTTACGTATTGGAATTCCACTCTTATCAGGATCACGCCTGTTTAACTTACTTTCATATACAGATCCCACCAGTTTATCACTTCTAGAAGCTCTGGTGACGTAGAATTGATCGTACTTAAATGTTAGAGTGGTCTTAATTAAATTAGCGTTGCCATATGCCAGTGGAGCAGCAACAATGTTTACTGGAAAGGCATTCTTCAGTTCATATCTGATGGATGAAGGTTCCTGTCTCTCAACAACTGGTTGTTCAGTCTTACTCTTGTGTGGGTTTAATCTCGTCTCCCTCGTAATCGTATCATTCGAAAATGCCGTAATAGACATATCACACTTATATGTTTTTGGATACCTCAATCTTTTATAAGCAAAATTGGCGGCATCATCAATCATAGATCCAGTATTGATATCATTAAGCGTAGGTGAGATGTACTCCAACCAAGCATCAAAAATCTCGTTTGTGTAATAATCTTTTTGCGAATAAAATGTCAAATTGATATCAGGATATCTTCTATACGTAGCAAAATGTTGAGTCACACCCTGTCGCAATCCATCGACAGATTGAGTTGTAATCTGAGATCCTGGTAGAACTGCCTCAGAACAGAATAATGCGATATAATCACCTATGCCAGCAGGACCTGTTCCCTCCAAGAGACTATGGTCCTTGAGGTATGCTGATAATGAGTTTGATCCCAGACTGTTAAACTTAATAAAAACATCATAACTATTGTTGAACGCAGGTACAACATTACCAATACCACCTTCTGCTTGTAAAAGTTCCTCGGTCTTAAGGTAAAATCGTGTTTGCTTTAGTTCCTCGCCCATGTGGCATCTAAATAGAGGATGATTTAATATACTATGTATGTCCTATAAGGGGAAGTTCAGACCGTCTCACCCCAAAAAGTACAAAGGTGATCCCACAAACATCATTTATCGCTCGCTGTGGGAATTGAAGTTTATGCGATATTGTGATACTAATCAAAGAGTGCTCAAATGGTCATCTGAAGAGATTGTAATTCCATACAAGTCTCCCATAGATAATAAGTATCATCGATACTTTCCTGACTTCTACATCAAATATGTCAAGACAAACGGGCAGGTGAAGGAAAGTCTAATTGAGATCAAACCGGCGAAGCAAGTAAGAGAACCGAGAAAACAGAAAAAACGGACTAAGCAATACGTTGCCGAGGTCTACGAATACGCCAAGAACCAGGCAAAGTGGGAAGCAGCAAAGAATTTCTGCGACGATAGATTATGGGAGTTTCAGATTTTTACTGAGAAAGAACTTGGAATTTAAGTCCCAACTACCAGCGTCAAAAGTTGTCACTGATCTAACGATCGGCAGTCTTGTGATGTTTAGATATGACGCCAAAACTGCTAACGAATTACCATTTTACGATAAATGCCCGTTAGTCCTTATTGTCGCTGAAGAAAACGAGATCTTCTTCGGTACCAATATCCATTACTATAAACCAAATGAACGTGTAGGAATCGTAGACTATCTCCGGGAGGATCTCGAAAATGGTGGATCGGACTATATGGGATTCCTTTTCGGGTCGGCAGGGTTCCATAAATACTTGAAATCTAATGTTAGAAGTTTGTTCCTAGAAGTGGCAGCAGAAGAATGGGGCAAAGCATCATTGCTGCCTGCGGAAGAATTTGTACGTAGTTTAGGTGGCGTAGAAGTCCCCATCACAGGAAGGAGTGTTTACTGATGCCAAAAAAACATCCACCCAAATCAGTCACCAGCAATGGCAGGGTAACGGAATTTGCTTTCCTTCCAAAACTTGCGTCAGGACAAACTATTGAAATTCATTATAGCACGGACGTAGCAAACGACGACTTTCTACAAGTCCAAAGAATTGTAGTAAATACTGTGTCGGGTGGTGTTCCTTCACTTCCTTCATTTCATGAACCCGGATCAAATACCTTCGAAGCATATCGAAAAGATCCCGAGTTTCAGGACGCCTTAATTACACATATTGGTAAAACAAAGAATGATATTATCAATCAAGGAACGAACGCTCTTCTAGATGCAGTTGAAGCAGCAGGTAAATCCGGCAACGCTATTCTATTCCGTGACGCCCCTGTGAATACAAGTTCCAATCCTACTCAACCTCCTATATCAGGTATTGGAACCAATATTACTTCACCAACTGTAAAAACCCCCACTGCCAATCCAGTAGTATTCCCTAGTCAAATTGGAGTGGGAGTGACTGATAATCAAGAGTTTATTCAGTCTATCAATAATAAAGATACTAAATATATCTCACTAAAATATCCTTTTGATGCAGCATATGGCAACGGTCAGGATCACCTTGTAATTGAACAGTTTACCTATAGACCGCCTCAAGAATCTCAATTGAGGACTCAAGAAGATCTATTTAGGAAAAGTGGTGGTAGCAATAAATCAAAAAAATCAAAATCAGAGGTAACTCCACTGATTGATTTTATCAAAAGGGGAGTTCGTAGAAACAGTAATTTACGAGATTTTCTTGGAGTAGTAAAACTACCAATTCCCAATAACCTATCACTATCTAATGGTGTTGACTGGGGTGATAAGAAAGCAAATCCAGTTGAGATGGGTGCATTCTTCTCCGCAATGAACATAGCAGGACCTATTGTAGGTGGCAATCTAGGAGAAGCTGCTAGAATGTTCGGCAAAGGTATTGGAGATTTGTTCGGTGCTGTCGGAGCAAAAACATTTTCTCCAGATAACCCAGGTGGTCTAGCACTTTCGGCATTTATAAGTCAATATGCTCTAGGAAAACTTGGCATCAATGTAGATCCAGCGCAATTTATTGCTCGCGGAACTGGTAACACCGTCAATCCAAACCTAGAGTTGTTGTTTAGTGGTCCGAAACTAAGAAGTTTCGCGTTTAAGTTTATTCTAGCACCAAACGAAGAGAAAGAGGCATCTGAGTGTCGTAGAATTCTTCGTTTCTTCAAACAGGGTATGGCAGCAAAACGAGGTTCTGCCAATACCTTGTTCTTGGGATCACCAAATGTCTTCAGATTGCGTTATTTGACTAAAGAAAACGAAATTATTCGTGGTTTACCTAGATATAAAATATGTGCTTTGACATCTTGCGATATTGACTATGCTCCTGGTCAAACATATCAATCTTATGATGATAGCAAGGCAGGATCTCAACCCGTTATGATGTCATTAACTCTGAACTTTACAGAGTTAACTCCGCTATTCTCGACAGATTATCTACAATCTGGTCTAGAATTCTCAGATAATCAAGATTTGTTCAGTCGCGCAGGCGGAATGGGAACACTTGATCCAATCACCTCAGAAGACGTAGGTTTCTAATGGCATACTTCGACCTATTTCCAGACATTCTTCTACCATCGTTTATTGACAACAGGAACTCTTCGTCTGATTTTACCAGAACGAAGAACTTGTTTAAGCGTGCCAAAATTAGAGACGATTTCTTCGAAAACGCTATTGTATTTGATAAATTCAGTATCAGTGGTGATGACAGACCCGATAATGTTGCCAAAATTCTTTATGACGATCCAGAATTAGACTGGGTAGTCCTTCTTGCGAACAATATTATCAATATTCGCGATGAATGGCCTATGAGTGGATATGATCTACAGCGTTATCTTGATAATAAGTACTCTAAAGAACAATTAGAAGAAATCCACCACTATGAGACCATAGAGCAAAAGGCAGGTGATGGTAGATTGCTCCTAAATGGCGGTATGCATGTTGATGAGAACTTCCAGTTTAAGTATTCTTATGGTGGTGTCTCATATGTGCTCGCTGGCGGCAGTTTGGTGAAAAGTGTGTCAAACTACCAATTCGAACTTGACAGAAATGACGATAAACGAGTCATTTTCGCTTTGAGACCAGAATACCTAGATGTCATTTTCGCAGACATGCGTGAGATTATGACTTATACCGATAGTTCGCAATATATCGATAATCGCACTAAAAAAGGCGACAATTTAAGAATCTTGTCGCCTCGCTGATTATTCAATTTTCCAAGTTGGGGGATGAAACTGACAGTATTCGTTAAATGTGATTTTCATCTCTTTATCCGTTAAACCGCAGTTTCTTGCCGCTTTCGGCAAGTTCCATTTTGCTGTAAACAGCATTTCCATCGATTTACGTGTTTCTGGTCGCATGGGCTAAAAAAACCTGTGGGCGATTTTTTACCGGAATTTTTTATCGGCGTTTCGTGGAACTAAAAGTCGAATTTGAAATCATCGAATGAATTTATCCATCTTCAGTTTGACATAATACATACCGATGACCCATAGGGAGAAGAGAAACCCTTCTCCGTAGGACATGGTATTCCAAGCATGTACTGCTCCGTCCATCACTCCTCCGCAAGACGTTGGAAATACGACAGAGCATCGTCATCATCGTCAGATGATGCTTTGATGTCGGGTGAATTAAAATCCGGTTTAGAAGGAACGATACGCTCTTCTTCACGCTGTTGCTGACGAGACTTCATCACGACCTCTTCCTGCTCATCAAAGGTGTCAGGATCAACACGACGACTGGTAGAACTGGGGTTCAGCACAGCGTTCATACGCTTTTCCAGTTCCTCGTAGGTCTTGAACTGATCGGGTTTCACAAACTCTTCAAGCGAGTACTGCTTCTTCCAGATCGCCTCCATGGCATCGTCATCATCGAGCAGAGCACCTTGTGCTGCGAACTCGGATGAATCGTAGTTACGATAACCAGCAACGTTCTTTGCCTTCAGTTTGAAGTTGGCACCTTGCCAGAAGTCAAACGGATCGATTGCTTCTTCGTCTTCGAACTCGGGTTGCATGGCAGCAGTGATCTTATCAAAGATCTTCTTGCCAAACTTGTACAGGAACACTTGACCTTCGTTGGCAGGGTTATTAGGGTCCTTGACAACGTAGATGTTAGCGATGTAAGTCAGTTTACGCTTCTGCTTACGTGCTTGTTCCTTGTCTTCATCTGCGCCGCTGTTCCACAGAATACGATTGTATTCCGACACAGGATCCTTGCCACCGTTGGTGGTCAAAGAGTTTTCAATATACCAACCGCCAGGACCTTGGAAGGCATGAGAATAGACCTTCGCCCAGGGCAGTTCTTCCCCATCGGGTGCAGGAAGAAAACGGATGACAGCGTAACCGTTACCTGCTTTGTCAACGTCTAGTTTCCACAGACGCTCATCAGCACCGCCGCTGCCGCCAGTCTTGTTCATCTTCTCAATCTCTTTGGTGAGTTTGGAAGTCAGACTGCCGAGACGGGACTGTTTCTTAAGATCAGAAAAGGACATTTAGATTTGGTGGATTCGGAGGATTGTGTTCACCGCGTTCATTATAACGCGCTATTTATTCGGTGTCAAGAGTGTCAAAAGTGTACTGCATAATCATCGCAGCGAGTCTTGACTTGAGAGTTCTGAGATACTCCTGTTCCTCAATGGGACGAGCAGGAGAACCAGGCCACATCTGTAATCCATAGCAGACATGCCCATAAAGGAGACGGATCTCCTCTATAGGCATCTTGATGGTGACGTGCCATTCGTCTTCCCACCACTCTTCCAATGGATCAGTATCTTCGTTCATAGGTCCAGAAGATACTGGTGTTGATTTCTATTTGGTCTGATTAGATCGGGTTGGACTAGAAAAACCGACAGAACTATTCTAGGTTTCTTACTAGCATATCGATGCCAGGTTTTGTTTGGGACACTATTATGAACAAACAGTTTGTTGAGTTTCCATTCTACCTCTACCTCATACTCGCTGTCAATATCAGCCTTTACATGATCACCATCATCATTTTTACTGGAGTTCTTACACAGAATAGTTCCAGTCTCATGTTCAGGCCAAATGTAATACGTACAGGTGTTTATCCTTGACGCATTGTCAATGTGTGTGGGATAGTTATAATCTGCTGGAGTAATTGCCCAGTGAATTAACTTTTTAAGTTCTCCTGTGTAACCCCTATGTTCTGGTAACATCTGGAAGAACTGATTGGTTTCGGGTACAATATCGTCAGTTAAAAATCTTGCGTACTTACTCCTCGATGTATACTCTTTTGTTTTGTGGTCAGTATACACACAATTGACGCCAGTCTTTTCAAACTCAGCGTACTCAATCATGGCAAGTTTTTTTATCTCTTCAAACCTATCAGGAGGTAAAAAATCTTCTACCTCCAGACAGTGCCATGGATCATAACGATGGGTAATTTTCATTAGTCCCTTTGTCTCCAGTCATCAGTTCGATCCTGCTTAAACCAGTCTGCGATATCTTCTGCTCCCTCAAACTTAGTCTTGTGGTTGCTAGGATCTGGATCACCCAGGTCCATCTGATTCAAAAAATCATCCAGACCACCCTTAGGAACGTCTGGATTTGCTGCTATTCTACGTGCTTTACGTAGCATTTCGCCTGCTGACCTATTCGCTTTTGCTAATTTATCCGCCCAGATCATGTCAGATAACTGGACTTCTTCACCCTTTGCGATTCGATTACAAATGTATTCCAGTCGCAGTCGATACTCCGTAGACAGCATATATCTGGTGTATTTCTGGTATTTAGGGCGTGTCAAGGCGCTTTGCTAGGTTATCTAGTGTGTTACGCATGTTTCTAAAGATAACGTTCATGTCAACGTCCTTAAATCCCATAGCTGCGGATGTCATTCGGATCTTCTCCTTCATTTCTATCGCCTCGGGGTCGTCAGACAGCGATAGACGGGTCCACATGACCTCTTGCTTGTCCAGGAGCGTCTTTAGTTTCTCCATGTGCTCACGCTTCTCCTGGTCGTCCATAGACCCGAACTGCATGATCACCTGGTAGAGTTCCTTCTGGATATTAAAAATCTCTTCCATCTCCTCACGGATAATAGAAGAGTCAAAAAACTTACTCATTGACTTGCTCCCTCAAGTATTTTTTATACTTGAATACATCGATATTTAGAAAGGGTTCATATTTTTTAATTTTGAGACTGACCCTTTCCCAGACAGGATCTAACAGTTTCTTGTCAAAGTCCTTAGCATAACCCAGAATCTTGTCCAGGATTGCCATCGTCTCAATACTGGTTTCACCTGCCAGGTATGATTTTAGCACAGGTGGGTGACCTTTACAAGTAAACAGATCAGTAAGTGAATATTCGTCAAGTAATTTACTAACTTGCTGGGTGTACTGATAGTACAAACTCTGCTGACGATTCTGCCAACGTTTGTAACTACCTTCACCACTACGAATGATTGTGCCAATCCACAGACCATCTGGATTGTCAGTCTCTACAAAGTTGGCAAGGAAGAATGCCTTGACCTCATCATCATTGTACTTCCTCGAAGTTTTCTCAAAGAAATAACGATCCTTTCTCTTATAAAACGAGTCCAAGCTAGCACGAGACTTACCAGCATACCGAAAGTAATCATACTTTGGTTTGGTAAAGTGGTGCTTGAAAGCAAGGTACTGTTTGTAAGTATCAAAAGGTGTCATTCCAGGTCTTGTATAAGACGTGCTCATAATCTAGTTCATGAATGTTAGGTTCCTGATGGAACAAGCAGACCAAATAGTCTGACATGTATTCAAAGTGTGGTTGACAATCATTCTCCCAGTAATGAGATGGTCTATCTCCTTCCCGGTAACTGTAGAAGAAATCTGGTAGGCATGTTGCGGTAATCTTATTTCTATGATACCACACATCTGTGCCAACGTAGTTCTTTACGATACTTCTCCAGTCAGACTCCCACTTCTTATAGATCCAGGAGATATCTTTCCACACCATACAACTACTGTTGAGATATGGAACATGAGGACGTTCTAGTCTAAACTTAATGCCCTTCCACTTACAACGAATCATTGCCCAATCGGCATCATGATTCAGTATAGGTGTGATGTCTCCTTGTATGACCATATCAAGGTCAAAGTATACCTTCTTATCATACCATCTCAGTTCTTCTCTACCAAAGATCTCAATCTTGCTCCATGTAGGCCACCATCCTTCCGAAGATCTAGGTAGCATGGTATGACAAATGATCCCAGGGTCTATACCCGTGGAGTCATCAGTGAAGCATATAAAATCATTGTCAGTGTACTTTCTTACTGCCTTGTATAGATTGTTAACATAGTCTGGAGAATATGCGTCACCAATCTTTAGGCAGATAATACAGTTCATCAGATAACAAATCTTGCTCTCGAAGTACGCTTGAGATAGTTAAGGTTGGTAGCATTACACTTAAGTTTTTCCTTAAGTGGTTTCGAAATGAGTTTGGTTACGTTCTCAATCTCAATGTTGTTCTCTTCACAGTAATGACAGATTGCCTCGATGTAATTCATCCCGGCATTGTCCTTTACCAGTTGCTCAATGTCATTAGAAAACTTGTCTTGACATAGAAATTTGCTTTTGAGGATCGACTTGACCTCACTTTTTGATTTCATTTAGTTTGTCCTCTACGAACTTGTGAATGTACTGTACTAGTTTTTTCATATAAGTCATTTTATCATACTCTTCGTACACTGCGACCTCACCATTCTCACAGGTCATAATGATCACAAGTTTCTTTACCGGGATACCTGTAAGTTCATAGAACATACAACCATACGCTGCTGCCTGAACGAAATAGTTCTCAATCCAATCTCTTGGTTTGGGTTTCGCTGCTGTCTTAAAGTCAATGATTGCTAACTCAGGTTCGCCTGACTCACCGGTATACTCTGCGATACAATCAACCGTGCCCGCTACACCTAACTCTTTGCTGTAGAGTGATTCCTCTAGGGCGTAGATCTTATTTATATTACCAAGAGCTTTCTTCGCCTGAAGGAAGAGCATCTTGGGTCCAGGTTGCTCAAAGACAACCTCTTTATTGAGCAGGTGTGACTCAATTAGTTCGTGTGTCTGAGTGCCTCGTGTAGTAGATCGCTTTGAGATACGATTTGCTTCTTCGTCACCAACACGAGCACGCCACTTCTTAAAAATCTCCTTATTATAATGGGAGGTCACCGAGGTGATAGACACCATCGGATGATCCTCCACAGTATAATATCTTACTCCATCAATAGTCTTCCGTTTTAGTTTAGGAAGATCAATATCAACATGTTCAAACATTAAAGTCCAAGTGCAATCTTATTAAGAATGTAACTCTTAACTAGACCAGATCTCACAATGTCATCAACACCGAACTCGATTGATTCGAACTCTGGCATTGCCGCAAGGATCTTCATAAAGTCAAGGATACCATTACGTTCGTTTGTCTTGACAAGATCCGACTGAGCAGCATCACCGCAGAAATGGATCTTACAATTCTCACCAACTCTTGTAATTATACTATCAAGTTCATGAAAATTCAAATTCTGTGCTTCATCAACGATAAGAATACAATCGTCTAGTGTAGTACCACGGATGAAACTGGTGGACCAGAATTTGATAGACTCCTGTGTCTTCAGGTTACCCCACAGCATGTCAAAGTCATTGTCTGTAGGCAACTCGAACATGTATTTGACCATGTTCTTATAAGGAATCTGATACAAAGATGCCTTGTCTTCGTGGTCACCGGGTAGGAAACCAATCTCCCTTGTAGATACTAGAGATCTTACAATAACAACACGGGTGTATGGTGTAAGAGGATTGAGAACTTCCTTCAGTGCCAGGTAAAGCATGATGAAAGTTTTACCTGTACCAGCAGCGCCGTAAGCATAGACGTTTTTGTCTTCCTTATAAGCATCAAACACTCTGGTTTGATTCTCTGTCAAGGGTTCAATGTCGATCATCATGTCGGCATTGAAAGGTTTCTTTCTCTGCATTTGCTTTGCGGACATTCCCGCACCAACTTGTGTGGAAGTTTTCTTCTTTCTTGCTGGCATATCAGAAGTGAGTTGTTTTCTGGGGTTTAACCTTAGAACCAGGTGTCTTGCTTACCTTGTGGAGAACTTCATTCCATCCGCCATCGGTTTTGCTATAGACATCTCCGGTACCAGAAACAGCACCGGCACATCCTTGTGACCAGTCCTTGTCCCAGTCGGGATTATCTTTTCTCCACTGATCGTAAGATTTCATGCTCATCATGAGCGTTTGCTGTTCGCCAGTTTTGAGATTTTTTACGGGATACGAAGGCATAATGTTTGCGTTCCTTGAGTATTTAGAAAAACCTTAGGGGTAAATTTTTACCGGAAAATTTTTCCGGCGTTTTATGGAAAATTAAAACGATTTTAGTTTTGGGTTATGGTGTACCAAGTATGCTGCTCCGATTGCTGTACCTCCATCATGTGACACAGGTTCAGCATAGAATTTTACGTCAGGGAATGCCTTGGTCAACTTATAGTTTACCACACAATTAAGAAAACATCCACCAGTCAAAACAATACTAGTACACTTGGTCTTCTTTATTGCTATGTTCACAAGTTCTACAGACCGATCCTCCCACTCTTTTTGAATGTTAGTGGCATCAGGATGAGTATTGTATGGAGCAAGACCCATCACCTTTCCTGCTTCATACTCGCCCAAGTTTAAGATCTCTGCCACGGCATCAAACTCCTTGCCAATACCATAGTCACCTTCGAGAACATAACGTTTATGTGCTACTTTCCAATGAAACCTACGACCAGTTTTACAATGGAAGATAGTCTCACACTCATCACCATGCTCAGTTTCTGATCCATTACTGTCAACCACAATCACTGCTGCCTCCTGAAACCCAGAGTTGTAAAACCCACAGGCAGCATGTGTCAGGTGATGTCTGTCCCGGAAGTCAATCTTCTGAGCATCAGGGAACATACGTTTGATCTTTGAGATACACTTAGCAGAAAGCATGGTCTTAGTTCCCACTCTCCAGCAAGCATCAGATATAACGACAACATCTATATCATCTACCATATCCAATAACTTGGTGATATCAGAATCTTTTTTGACTCTGGTCACACGTTCTGCTTCCAAATAAAAATCTACCTGCCCGTCTTCGACGACGCAGATAGATCCGTTGTTCGATAAATTTACTCCAAGGACTCGCATTTCTTCATCATACGATTGATCTCTGGGAACCACAGCACCTTGATATCAGAACGTTCGAACGTATCGATAGCATCCTCAGGTGTTTCAACCAACGGTTCCCCTGCTAGGTTGAATGAAGTATTTAACACCATTGGAACTTTACTATACCTATAAAACTCTGAGATCAGTTCATAGTAATGTGGATTAGTTTCCTTGGTCACAGTCTGAATCCTACAAGTGTGGTCAACGTGTAGAACAGCAGGAATCTTATCTCTAACGTTCTCCTTTGCTTCCACCGCATACATCATCTCCCTTGAGTGCTCCAAGGTAGACATATCAAACCAGTCAGTCGCATGTTCTTCCAGCACACTGGCGGCAAAGGGTCTGAACTTCTCACGGTTCTTTACTGTGTTCACTCTGTCAGGTCCTAGACCGTCCCGAGGATCGTATAGGATACTTCGGTTGCCTAGTGCCCTAGGACCTGCCTCAGAGCGTCCTTGATAGACTGCTACGATCTCTTGCTGGAAGATATAAGTAGCGATCTCTTGTGGAGTCACCCTGGGCAGGTGACGAAGGTGCTCCAGACTGTGTACTGGACCCGTATACATTACCATCCTGCCGCTTCTGCTACCGTGGGGAACTGTTCCTTAAAGATACGCTTACACTCAAGAGCAATGTCCATGTGCTCCTTCTGTGTACCGTTAGCAGTCCTCAGATCAATGTAATGATACCATGAACGAACTGATCCGGTCATGTAGAGTCTGGTTGGACAGGCGAGTGGAAGCACAAAACGAGCACACTCCTTTGCCACACCTGCGTCTAGCATCTGATTATAAAGAGCAGAAGCAGAACTAAACAACGTCACCATCTGACGGTTCAGTCGCTCTACAATCACAGGATCAAGATCATCAGTGCTGTTCTGACGATTCTTAGTGTCCTGACGACGGAGTTCAGGCAACTCAATCGTATCGCTCAGCAGGTTAGTGCTGGCATAGCGTTGCGAAAATTCTTGCATCGTGAACGAACGGTGACGAAGCAGCTGAGCTGCCAGTCCTCGCGTGGTCTCAATCTCAAGGGTCATGTGTGCCTGCTCAAAGACAGACCAGTGACCATGCTTGATACAATAACCTAGAAGTTTCGCGTAGTTAGGATTCTCCTGGTTGTTTGGGTTGCTGACTCTGGCGACATACGCCATTGTCTTCTCCGCATCAGGAGTTACTGTTACTAGACTTACTTTCATCACAAAGTTCTCGGAATCCTCGTTTCTTTTTAAGAAGTTTCTTCGTCAGTTTAAGTTGTAATCGTAGATATGTCAACTCTGTAGGTGTGTACTTCCAGGGTTGTTTTAGTGCCTCCTTAATGAGGCGGATAGAATCTTTATACCTCATAATATTATATTAGAAACAAAAAAGGGGTGCCGAGCACCCCAACTTCTATTTAAGGTAGTTGTCAATGCTTCTGTAGAAGCATTAGTTCACCGTATAGAATTGACAAGAAAGCAACAGACCCTAGGGATACGATCCCAGCGATTTGTATTGCCTGCATGTCACTTAGTGTAAGTACGACCGCGATAGCAGAAAGTGCCGTGAGACTCTTGTCCTGCTTTGCGAACCTCACATTTTACACCACGATAAGCGGTGTGAGTGATTTGAGCATCGTGAAGAGCAGATGCTTTGTTGATCTGCTGTTTGATGATCTGCAAGGTGTTCATGTCTGACTCCTAAAGTAGTTGGATTTTCGCCCGTTCCTTTAGTCGTTTGCGTCCCAGTAAAACTCACATTCTGGTACAGATTCCTTTACGGTCTCGACCAATTCTACCTTGATATTATCAGGTAGATTCTCATGTGCGTCAATCCTCAGCATGATAGCGTCGGCGTCAGCACATAGCATATTGGAATAAAATAGTAGTTCCAGCATGGGATGAACGCTCCGTTCCGCGACTTACTTGCGTCCCCGAAGGGATGAACGTCAGTGCTAATTATAGCACATCATGTACTATGTAGTCAAGTAGTTTGGTATAACTTGCTACTTTTTCTTGCTGCTTGACGTTGCCTGTTGTGCTCCCCAGAGTTTAGGATTCATTCTACCCTCTGTCTGGGTCATGTTGACGAAATCTTTTTTATACTTGTCGTAGTAATGATCAAAGAGTTCGGATTGCTTACTTGCTGTAGCAATATCATAATATGTGGTGTCACCCTCAATATACTCGATCATGTATGCCGTGTAAGGCAGACTGCGATCTAGTGAGACTGAAGGGTCACACTTTTCGTGGAGAAGTTTCATTTGTCACGCCAAACAATATCAGGGTATGCCTCTTCTACAACTTGACGGGTGATGCGATACTTCTTCTGAAGCTCCTTATCCTTAACCAGCATAAGGATGTTCGCTTCGTCAGCGTGAAGTGACTCTAGAAGTTGAACAAACATTTGCTCACGCTTCATCTGGGATAGCTTATCGTTGCCACCCTTCACGTAATTATACAGGGTTCTCCACTCATGTACAAGTCGTGTATGCCCACCACTGTTTGCTGGTGCTTCGTTTGGCTTGTAAGGAACTTCACCCTCGGGTAGAGCACTGCGGATGCCTTTATCATAGTTCCAAATGATAAGTGCTTTAACATCGTCACGGATGTTCTCTTTCAGCAGTTTAACCTTGTCCGTTTTGTTCTTTTTACCATGTACAGCAGTAAAAAGTTCAGAGACCAAAGGATTATCAGGAAGTTTTGCCATAGTTAATCGTCAAATTCATCTAAATGTGATCCCTCAAATCGAAATGCGATAATTTCATCGGGGAGTTGGTTACCGTTCTCATCAAAACATTCTGGATGAGAATAAATTGGGGTAATGTCTGTAATATACTGTCGGAATAGATATCCAACAACTAAACTTAACCCCGTTAAGAGCATTACACAGACTACTGATAGTCCAATAACTGCTGCTAACATTTTCTTAACTCCTACTAACGTTTCCTAATTTCTAGGTAAAAAGAAACTTCCTTGTCGGTAAAAGGAAGAACAATCTTACCAAAACTCAAGCGTTTTGATGGTCTCTTCCTCCTTAGTAGTAGTTCTACGCCTTTATTTAGACTAAGCCCCGCTCCCTCAATACCTTCACTGTCTCTGTGCATCCGCCTACGTGCTCCTCGTTGATTACGACTTGTGGAAACGTAGCACCATCACCAAACTCACCGTAGAATTGTTCTTTAGTGAAGTGCTTTTCGTATGTATACTCGGTTACTTGTGCCTCGACCATGGTCAAGACCTGTTTAACCTTGACACAATAGGGACAATCCGTCCGTGTGTAAACTGTTGCTTTCATCTTTTCAGGATTGAAATTCGTCCCAGTAAGGTAATGGTTCGCCTTGGAATTCTGGCAATTCCTTTTCCATTATAGCAGGTGGCAGTCCTAGTTGTCCAGACAACTCTAGGACCTCTTTGACAGTAACGTCTATAACCTGACCAGGAATGATATTTATCTTATGACATGTTCTAACACCAGGTTTCATACGAACCAGGTCCCAGGCAGTCTCCTGCCTACCACAGTGACAATATCTTTCACCGTTCTCACGGACTTCCCAGTATTCAGTCATTCGTCTATACAATTAAAATGTTTAGCACGATACCACTTGTACCAGTCGTAAACTCGTGCCTTTGCTTTCATGTGTTCAGGATCTTTTGCCCACTCCATGACGGACTCACGATCACGCCACTTACTAATGGTTACTTCAATACCATCTTTTACATCACTATCAATACCGAGAAATCCAGGTAGATCTTTAGCACTGGCATACAAACTATCATTGTATGCCTCATACTCTGGTGTCAGATCTTTGATCTCACCAATAAACAATACCTGAATCATTTTAATCTAACGACATTACCTGCGACAACAATCCTTTCCTCTTGTGATATTACTGGATCAACACCATGATATACCCAAGGAACAAAGAATATCATTTTACCAGATCGTTGGGATTGTGGATAAATTTTTTTACCACTATTCATTTCCCAATAAAGACAGTCCTCAGCAGGTGCCTCTACAAAATGAATCCACGAAAATAAAGTTGATGGATGAGCGTAATGATGATGAGGGTTGATACCCTTACCAAGATTTTTTGTGTATATCTGTGTCCAGATATGTTGATATGAGTAGATCGCTGTTGGATCTGCCTCAAACAATCGCTGCTCGGTAAGTTCTTTTTTTATAATTGGACTGTAAATTTGTAGCAGTCTTGTGTCTGTAAATTTCTGAAGTTTTTTACCAGTTCTGTTCTGAGAATCTGGTAAATGATGATAACCTGTATAGTATAGCGGTCTTTCTCTAGCGTCTTTTCGCGCAAATCTATCAGTCAGATAGGTAGACCTAATATATTTTTTATCATCAACAGACAACTCAAAATCAAACGAATGAAAAATCATTGATAACCGAGTTTCGCTACCACTTCTTGCTGTTTGTAGTACAGTTTGGCGAAAGACTTTGCTAGATTGCGAAGCTCTTCTATGTCAGTAACTGCCTCAATGTCACGGGCAATCTTTTCATAAGCAAACAGTTTGCCCATGCTATCGATAGTGATTTCGTCTGGGTTCATAGGAGTTGGATTAGTTTTGCTAACTGGATCGTTACAAAGAATGCTAGCAGTATAATCAAGTCCCACATTTTATTCTGTATCGCCCACGGCAGAACCAATGAGTGACCAGACATCCCTACGAGGACACCAAAGAAAACGCTAACATTTAATACAATAAAATACCCTAGGACAATGAGTATATGTCCTATGTAGCGGAGTGTGACAGTCATCGAAGCATCATGTAGATAAGACCGGGGATGATGATGAAGAACTGAGGAAGAAAGTTCATGACAATAGCACGTTCTTTCCACCTCACCCCGACGTATGTCCATCCGGCAGCACCCACTAATTGTAACAGACTATTCCAGGGTGTCAACCCCAGAACGTGGAATACCATAGCAACCAGGATGACTGTGGCACTAAACCACTTGATCCTTTTAACGCTCAAGGATACGCTCCTTCATCTCGGGAGACCACTTATCATAGTATTCAGTCTTCTGGAGTGCTTTACGTGCCTCCTCAAGGGGTCTACGCTCCTGTACGATGAGCATACCATACTCACCCTGATTGACTAAGAAACCATCAACGTCCTCAGTGAGGTCTGGGTGCTCCTCCAGGAAGAGATATGCAGGATAGCGTCGGTTGTATTCTACTGCTGCTTCCTGTAGGTCCCAGGCGCTCATATCGGTGACATAGATATTGACCTCTTTGTCCCAAGGTCCTTTCTCAAACTGCTCAAAGGTGGTGAACATTCTGACGGAGACATTACCATCCATCCATGCCTTCTTAGCGTAAGGACATGGTGGTAGGTTACCAAATGCTTTATTCGGTTGACTCAGTGTGTCATTGATCCACTTCTCGATCTGGGAAGTAATCTTGGCGGGTGCCGTCTCTGTGTAAGTCACTTGTAATACAATGTAGACCGCCATCCCAGAAGTAACGATGACGGAAGTTAATAACGTGGGGTGTGATGCCGTGGCGTTCGAATGCCTCGAACACCTGCTCGTTCTCATTATTACATATAACGTTCTTTTCGTCAATGACCAACATGTTCACATCAAACACGGTCTCCTCAACATATATGACCCAATCATCCATCCACTCAGTAATGTAGTCATGGAAAGCATCGTTCTCTTCCTCTCCAGGAACCCAGTATCTTAGTTTATGTCTCTCCTTATTCTTAAGATGAGGGTTTACTCTCGACCAACTCTGACCAGGAAGAGATACAACCTCCCATCCAGGGAAAGATTCTCTATAATACTCCGGCGATTCAAGACTAACAATTAGACCGGGTTTGACAGGACAGAATGATCCATCAGCATGTCCAGGCAAATCAATAGCATGTGTGCGATAATCTGGAAAGGACTTTCTCCAATTCTCTTTTATTCTTTTTTCGTTTAGTTTGTTTAGGATACCACTATAAGATATGTACAAATCCTTACCAATACGACTCATTGTTGCTGCGTTGTAATGAGTATCGTAAATGATCTCATTGCCATGAGATTCTATGTACTCTCTTATAGTTTTAAACTGATCAAATCCAGTAAACTTTTGGAACTTTGATGTTCTCCCGATAGTATTTGTGGAGGATTGTGAAACGATTGCCTCGAATGCCTGTTGATCTAAGACAGACATGTTTTGGTTACCCAAACCTTTTCTTAAAATTCGTTTGAGTTCGATAACAGATCCAATATTGACAGGTCTCCCTGGCAATAGCAGATCATACAGATACTTTTGTACCTCAGGATTGTTTTCTAAATTGCGAATAATGTCATTATAGTTGTCACTACAAACAAACTTATCAATATATCTCTTTACATCTCCGTAATTTTCTCCGGGCATATAGAACTTACTGCCGACCATAGCAGTGTAGTCCCTTGGTGTCATTGGTGGTGTTGCTTTTCTAGTAGAACCATCATCATGATGCATATCATAGACACTTAGATCCTCAGAAATATCTGTTCTTAAAACTTTAACATCAAACTCCTCAAGTTTAGATATAAGTTTCTGATAATCCTCTTCGGTTTCTTGAGCAATCTTCTCGAAGACGTTTCTTACTTTGGAGTTCTTGATATAAGAATAAAACTCTGGAGGATATGATCTACCTACGGCACAAACTTTAAGTGGATCCCAGTGCTGATGAACAGAAAGCATTAAAAAAGGGGACTCATGTCCCCCTATTTATTGTCGGTGGTGGTGGGTTCCAATGCCTTATAGCATTAGCAACGATGGCAACGTTAGTGACCATGTAAGCAATAAGAATAATGGTGCGTATGCCAGCAATAATATCAGATTCTCTGTCTGATTTTCCATCCTTTTCTCCTAACGCTTTTGCCCATAGTCTCCATAAGTTCATTTAAATCCTTTGCTTGTCCTTATGTTGTGGTGTGGATTCTTTCTGTGGTTTATTTTTTTAACCTAAAAATGTAAATATGTTTACCAGGAGTATCAACATACTTTGCTTCTCCAGATTCTAAAGCATCCTTGACTCTCTGTGCAAATGGTTTCAATCTTTTATTACCATTCTTATCTACGTGATATGTACGAATGCACTTATCGTGATAAGTTCTGTCACCATACTGAATGACTCTACCCTTTGCAGTCATACCAGAGTGTGTAAAGTTTGTTGCTTTATAAATGATTCCCTCATGGTTGTGGAAAGTATCAGCATATGAAATAACAATCTTATGGTCTGTATTTTTCTTCAACCAGCGAAGAGTCTTTCCAATAAAATAACTCTCTGTACACTTTGGGGTGTTGTCTATACAACAAAGACGACGCAACTCTACGATCTCACTTTCAGAATCAGCATACTTTTTCCAAGTGTTTGCCATACCAAGAGGACCATAAATCATGGCACCAATGAGATTCTCTTGATAAAACAAACCAAAGACATTAGAAATGCGAAGACCATTTACATTCGATGAGTAGTGCCAAGTCTCTACAAAGTTTCTGACATACTGAATAGTAGTAGGTTTTACTACAAAGTCTTTTACATTTGCATCTCTGTAATCAAGTTCTTCAAACAGTAGGGAGATCAATGAGTTTGACTTCTTCATAAGTTTCTTTGATAATTTCTACAATAGTATTGTAAACTACGTTATAATCCACACCAATCTTTTCCCAAAAACACTTTCCTCCAATGAATAGTATACCATCTTTTAGATATTCATAAGACTCTCCCAGAGCCGTTACAAAAAAAGGTTTAGTTTTATTTTTAGTAGTTGTTTCAATAAGTTTTTTGAAAGAATCTTTTTTATGTGTTCCAGTCTGTGTATTTGTATTTGCCTTCATTTGACCCTCATAAGATTCATCAAACTCAATACGAAGATCAACACCCAAAACTTTACCTTCTACCTTATCTATGTTAGTTACTTTTTTTCCACAAGTAGATGCAATTTCTTGAAGTTTATGTCCAAGACAAGTAGAAAAAGTTCTCTCAAATGTTCCATACAAGAGAATCTCTGGAACTGTTGCCTTCAAAACATTGAGATCTTTTTTATCAAGAGTTAAATTTTGATCAATCTTATGCAAAACTTGTTGTTTGATAGGCAGAAGGATCCTACGAATTTTTTGCTGATGGGTGATCACGATGCTGATTAATTATAAAGTCATTATACAATAAAAAACCGTCCCTGTAAAGAGACGGTGGATACTTTGGGAAGTGGTTTAGAGTGCGTTACCTCGTGGCAAGACTTCTTCTGGGAAGATGAAGTTCTCATGTGGTTGGTCAGCAGGTGCCATCCAGTTACGAAGACCTTCGTTCAGAAGGATATTTTTCGTATAGAACGTCTCAAATTCAGGATCTTCTGCCGCCCGGATTTCTTGAGATACAAAATCGTAAGCACGAAGATTGAGAGCAAGACCAATAATTCCAATAGAAGCGGTCCAAAGACCCATAACAGGTACAAACAGCATAAAGAAATGAAGCCAGCGTTTATTGCTAAAAGCAATTCCAAATATCTGGGACCAGAAACGGTTAGC
>MDTD01110831.1_pt1 | contig 57521 bp, 47 predicted proteins | sample 811221 | NCBI WGS metagenome assembly MDTD01 (sample SAMN05326646, study PRJNA326480) | marine metagenome | isolation source: seawater | place: Pacific Ocean: South West | collected 2011
CCGAACTCGGTTTGCAGCCATTTCAGGATGATCGAGGTGTCGAGACCCCCGGAATAGGCAAGAACGACCTTTTTCGGGGCGGATTTCGGCGTGGACATGGAGAATTTTTCCCTGAGCGCTGCAGCTTGAGGCTGTTGCATTAAGGCGACGGCGGGGCGCTGACAAGCGGGGAGCCGCTTTCAAGACGCTTTCGATGCGCCATGGTTTTCGTTACATTAATCGTTTACCGTAACTTAGAGGGCAGGTTAATCGTCTGCACTGTGGGGTTAAGGTCATGATCGACAGGCAAAACGACGGAAACGGCACAGCTGGCAAGACGGCTGGCAGGGCCGCCGATCCGGGATCCTTCCGGGCCAGGCTGATGGCGCGAAAGGCGGCGCGGCCGCAGTCCACACTCGCCATCGACTCCGGCATCGTCTACCGGCCCGGCGCCTCCAGCACGCCGGAAAGCCGCCGCGCGGCCGATGCCGTGCGCGAAGAGGTCCGCCGCCGCCGCGCTGAAGCAGAGGCAGCAGCCAAGGCTGACGCCGCTGCCCGGGCAGAGGCCGAGCGCATCCGCGCCGCAACGGCTGTCGAAGTCCCGGCCGCTGAGGCAAAAATGCCGCCGAGCGATGAGGAACTGGTCTCGGTCATCGAGGAAGTTGCCGCCCGCAAGGACGAAGAGCGCCGCGCCCCTTCACCTGCGATGGCCCCAGCGATCATCCCGGCCGCCGCTGCGGCTGTGGACCATCCGAACGTCCGCCCGCATGTCGCTGAGCACGACGCGCACGAAGACGTCTCCACCCGTCTGGGCGATGTCTCTCAGCTGGCCTTTGCCGGCCTCGCCATCCTGGGTCTCGCAGGCCTCTCCGTGCTGGCCGCGCAGAACGCCCTGAAGCACAATGACAAGACGGGCGATCCCGCCACAGACAATTCCGAAACGGGCACGACCGAAACCGGCGCGCTCGCCCCGGCGCTGAAACCGGGCGGGGCCTCTGCCGTCGCGCTCGCCAGTGCTGCCGAGCCCGCCGCGCCGAAGGCCTGGTTCAACTATCAGGGCGTTGCCGACATGCTGGCCGAGCGCAAGGCCGGGATGGAGGCCGAAGCGAAACTCGCCCGCGAAGCGGCCGAAAAAGAAGCCCGCCTGCGCGCCGCCAAGGCCATCGCCAATGCCGAAGCCGTCCGTGTGGCCGAGGCCGAAGCTGCTGCCGCAGCCGCCGCTGAAGAGGCGCGTCTCGCCGAGGAAGCCGAACGCCAGCGCCTCGCCGAGGCTGAAGCCACCCGCGTGGCACAGGCAGAGGCCGACCGGCTCGCCCGGCTCGAAGCCCAGCGGCAGGCTGCTGCCGACGCCGAAGCCCAGCGCCTGGCAGACCTTGAAGCCAAACGCCTCGCCGAAGCCGATGCCGAGGCCCAGCGCCTCGCCGATCTCGATACGCAGCGCCTCGCCAAACTGCGCGCTGACCGCGAAGCCGCCGAGGCCGCCGCCCGTCAGGAAGCGTTCGAACTGGCCAAATCGCAGGAGGCAGACCGTCTTCGCCTTGCCGCCCTGAAAGCGCAGGCAGAGGCCGATGCCGCCGAAGCGCGCCGTCTGGAACAGATCGCCGCGCAGGCCGCTGCAGATCGTCTGGCCGCCGAGAAACTGGTCGCGGAACAACAGGCCCGCAGGGCCAACCTTCAGAAAGTTGCCGCGCCCGCTCCCGTGTCTGAACCCGTTCCGGAAACACGGGCCGCACCCGAAGCCCCGGCGCCGAAGCCCATCGTCTTCACCGCCTATGAAGGCCCGGTCCCGGTCCCGGCCTCTCACAAGCCGGCAAAACCAGCCCAGCTGATCCGCGCTTCCTACACGCCGGATGAAGGCAAGACCGTCACCCGCAAGCCGCCCGCTGCGCTGACCGCCAGCAAGGCCGATGTGCGTGACTTTGCAGAGACATCCGGCCTGCAGACGCCGGAAGCCTTCCTCGCCGGCCGGATCGAGCGGACCTCCGCTGAGCCCCTGATGACCGAGGATATGGAGCTGGTGCGCCAGGCCTTCCGCAGTATCCTCGACAATGGGTCGGACGGCTCGAAACAGGCGATCATCACGCCGGATAACCGCACGCTGACCATCGTTCTTGAACGGACGGTGTCACGTGAGATGGGCCAGTCCGCCGTGCGCACCGTCACCTATACGCCGGGCGTCAGCAAGGTGACCCGTGTGGTCACCGAACAGGCCCCCGTCACGGTCAGCGTGATGTGCCGGGATGTGGCCTATGCCTTTGCCGGGCAGGAGCGTGGCCGGTTTGCCGCCTGTCAGGCCCCGGACGGCGGCTGGACATTGGCCCGCGCCACCGATGTGGTGAAGGTTACGACGGCCAGCCTGCCTAATTCTGCGTCCTGACGGAAGCAGCATGGGCCTCGGCCCTGCGGACAAGGTGTTTCTCCACGATGCGGTAATTCTTCCGGTTCGACCGGTAGAAGATGTCGAACACATCCCCGGCGACCGGGAGCGACCCCAATACCGTGTCGATGACAAGGTTCCAGACAATCCCGATGGAGGCCGATGCGGGCAGTTTCAGCCGCCACGCCGTGACGAGGGCGTGCAGCCCGGCGGCGCCGGTGGCCGCATCTCCGACAACAGGGACCAGCCCCAGCACGGAATCGAGGCCGAATTTCACGCCCAGCAGGCCAAACCGGGAATCGAGCAGCCGGGAAAACGCATCCAGCGCGGCAAGTTCCTGGCCGATGGTGCGCCCATGCGGCAGTATCATGGCGCGGATTTCCTCGTCGGTTCGTTTCCTGGCCATTTGTCTCTCCCGCAGCGTCCGGAAAGCTTGCCGCAATTGCCAGCCCGCGCAAAGCCTGCTGAATGACAGGCATGAGCGATACGAACGAAACCCATGTCTACAAATTGCTGACCGGGGCTGACTGGAAGGCCGCCTCGGCCAACGGGGTGACCAGCGCCGCGATCGACAAGACCGATGGCTATGTCCATCTCTCCACAAGGTCACAGGTGGCTGAGACCGCGAAGCTGCACTTTGCCGGGGCAGAGGGCGTGCGCCTGTTGCGCTTCGCCGTGGCAGACCTGCCGCCGCTGACCTGGGAGGCGAGCCGGGGCGGGCAGATGTTCCCGCATCTCTATGCCCCGCTTGAAGTGTCCCTGGCTGACGCCGTCTGGCAGTTGTTGCTGGGACCTGACGGCGCGTTGCGTTTTCCGGAGGTGTACTGATGAGCCTGACCGCTTTCGGCGCGGAAATCGTGAAATTGCTTCCGCCGGAAGCGGCGCATACGGCCACCATCAAGGCGCTGAAACTGCGTCTTGGTGTGCCGCTGAACCCGCCATTGGCCAATCCGGCGCTGGAGGTCGTGCTGCCGAAGTCCGGCCTGAAGCTGCCGTCGCCTGTCGGGCTGGCGGCCGGGTTCGACAAGAATTGCGATGTGCCGGATGCAATGGCGAAGTTCGGGTTCGGCTTTGTGGAATGCGGCACGGTCACCCCGCGCCCACAGCCTGGCAATCCGAAACCGCGCCTGTTCCGCCTGAGTGAAGACCGGGCCGTGATCAACCGGATGGGGTTCAATAATGCGGGGCTCGATTATTTCGTCCGCAACCTGAAAACCTATCACGGTGAAGTTCCGGTGGGCGCGAATGTCGGTGCCAACAAGGACAGCGAAGACCGGATCGCGGACTATGTGACCGGCATCGAAGCGGTCGCCCCGCATGCAGACTATGTGACGATCAATATCTCGTCGCCGAACACGCCGGGTCTGCGCGGTCTGCAGGACCGCGCCTCGCTGGAAGCCTTGCTGACGGCCTGTGGCGCGGCCGCCCGGGCGGACAAGCCGGTGTTCCTGAAAGTGGCGCCGGATCTCGACGAACAGGCCATCGCCGACATTGTGGATATGGTGCGCGGGCCGGGCGCGTGGCTATCCGGCCTGATCGTGTCCAATACGACACTGGCCCGGCCGGAGACGCTGCAAAGCACCCATAAGGGTGAAACGGGCGGATTGTCCGGCGCGCCGCTGATGACTCCGTCGACGAAGGTTCTGGCAGCTTTTGCCCGCGCGCTGAAAGGTGAGTTCGACCTGATCGGGGCAGGGGGGATCGCCAGTGCGGCAGATGCCTATGCCAAGATCCGCGCCGGGGCGAATGCCGTGCAGCTCTATTCCGCCATGGTCTATGAAGGGCCGGGCCTCGCGCAGGACATCAATCGCGGCCTGCCGGACCTGATCAGGGCAGACGGGTATGCCACGCTGGCCGATGCGGTCGGAACCGCGCTCTAGGCGGACTTCGCGGCGGGCTGCAGCCGCCTGAAGAGGCCCGGCACATAGAGGCCCAGCGCCGCCCCGCGATAGAGATACATCAGCAGGAACGCGACCCACACGCCCGTATTGCCGAAGGCCGGGCGGAGGATCAGGTCCGTCCCGATATAGAGTACGGCAACGGCGACGCCGGCATTGCGCAGGGCGCGGCCTTGCGTAGTGCCCAGGAACAGGCCGTCGAGCTGCCAGGGGACGATGCCGATCAGCGGCACCAGAGCGCAGTAGGGCAGGTAGGCGAGCGCCGCATCGCGCGCCTCGACATCGCGCACAAAGGTCGTGATGACCCAGCCGCCCCCCAAGAAATAGAGCAGCGCAAAAGCGAGCCCTGCGATCAAGGCAAACTCGCTGGTCAGCCGCATCGCGCGGGCGAGGCGCGGGGCGCTATTTGCACCATAGGCTTCTCCGGCTTCCTTCTCCGCAACAAAGGCGAACCCGTCGAGCACGAAGGCCGCCACCGTGATGAACTGCAGCAGGACTTCATTGCCTGCCGTGACAGCGGTGGAGATCAGCGTGCCGGAGCGGACGAACCAGCCGAAACAGAGCACCAGCGCCAGCGTGCGGATCATGATATCCCGGTTGGCACTGAACAGGGCGGTCAGGCGCGCGCGGTCGAACAGCGGTGCGGCGCCCCGGAACGCCGGGAAGACCAGCGCGAGGCCGAAGAGGAGGGCAGTCCATTCCGCAATCGCCGTACCCGCGCCGATCCCGGCCGGGCCGAGGCCGAGCCGCGCGACGAACCAGGTGTCCAGCCCGGCATTCACCCCGTTCATCACGATCTGGAAGGCCAGCATCTGGCCCGTCCGTCCGGTGCCGAGCATCCAGCCGGTGACCGCCAGCCCCATCAGATAGGCCGGGGCGCCCCAGATGCGCGCAGTGAAATAGCTGCCGGCCAGGGTCTCGACGTGTTCGGTGCTGCCAAAGGCTGCAAAGGCGAGCGGCTTAAGGATGGGGGAAAGGATAAGAAGGGTGAGGCCGATGGCGCCGCCCAGCGACAGCGCCCGGAGCAGGACGGCGCGTTTCTCCGCTTCATCCTCCCGGCCTGCCGCCTGCGCGGAAAGGCCCGTGGTCGACATGCGCAGGAAACCGAAGCCCCAATAAATGAAGCTGTAGGCGACCGCCGCGATGGCGACAGCGGCAAGATCTGCCTTGTCGCCGAACCGGCCCATGACGGCGGTGTCGACAATACCGGTCGTGGCCGTGGCCGCCTGCGCGGCGATGATCGGCAGGGCAAGTTCGAGGGTTTTCCGGCGGGTCAGCATGGCGGGCGGTGTGTAAACCGCTTTGCCGCTCAGGGCGAGGGCACGGACCCGGCCGGTGTGCCGGGGCGCTGATGCAGTTCGATCGCCCGGTAGAGCGCATCGGAATCCGGCAGCGAGATCATCAGATAGATGGGGAAGGCGGCGGCGATCACGAACAGGGTGATCGGAATGGCGCGCGAAAATCTCGGCGGCTCGGGGTGTTTCGCCACGGCGATGGCCAGCATGACGAGGAACAGGCCCGCCAGCGCATATCCTGCCAGCACATCACTGAACCAGTGCGCCCCGAGATAGATGCGCGACACGCCGATCATCGCGACCAGCAGCAGGAAAGAGCCGGTCAGGCTCCACCGCATCCAGCCGCGGAAGGTGACGAAAGTCAGCCCCGCAACGGCGCCATAGATCAGCGCCGAATGGGCGACATGGCTTGACGGAAAGCTGAACTGGTCAACGCCGGTATACGGAATGTCCGACGGGCGGGGGCGGGCGATCCAGAGCTTTATCGTGTGGACCACGACCGGCATGGATCCGAAGCAGAGCGTGTAGCACATGGCCCGCCAGCGCGCGCCGGTGAACAGGAAGGAGGCAATTGTCACCACGGCGACCAGCGTCAGGAACAGGCCATCGCCCAGCGCCGTGACAACAAGCATCAGGTCGTAGAGCGATCCCCCGCGCAGGCTGCCCACCAGCCTGTCTACCAGACGGTCAATCGGGGTGAGGGGCCAGAAACCGGCAACGCCCAGGGCGAGGAGGGCGAGCACGATTGCAGCCACACCCGCGACCCAGCCAAGCTGGCGTCCGCCGAACGTGGCAACGGTTCGCGCCCTGCGTCTCACGCGGGCCCGCGCTTTCCTGGCAATATGATACGCAACACAGGTTTTACCTCACCGCCCGAATTCAACCCCGATACAGGCCATCAGCATAGGCCGAAGGCCTGTATCGGGAAAGATCAAACCGGATCGCGGGCGATGTAGATGTCGTAGTCGAACTCGTTTTCCCATTTGGCAACGGCGGTCGCTACGGTGGCGTCGCCTGTCACATTGGTGAGTGTCCGCATCATGTCGAGCAACCGGTCGAAGGGCAGGATGAAGCCGATCACGAGATAGGCGGTTTCCTGCGGAATGCCGACCTGTTGCAGGGCCATGCCGGACAGGAGCAGGCCTGCACTCGGAATACCGGCCGCGCCGATCGACACCAGCGTCGCCATCACCGCCACCAGGACGTACTGGCCGAGGCTGACGTCCACCCCGAGGGCCTGGGCACCGAACAGGGCAACCATGCCGATATAGATGGCCGTACCGTCCATATTGATCGTGGCCCCCAGCGGCAGGACCGAGCCCGCGATGGATTTGTCGACGCCAAGGTTTTCCTCGGCGCAGGCAATGGTGACCGGCAGCGTCGCGCTGGACGAAGAGGTGGAATAGGCGACGGCCTGCGCGTCGGTGACACCGCGGAAGAAGGGCATCAGCGGCAGGCGCAGCACGAATTTGAGGATCCCGCCATAGGTGATGATGATGTGCAGGATGCAGGCAAGGTAAAGCGCGATGGCCAGCATGCCGAGGCTTTGCAGAATACCGAGGCCCTGGGTTGCCAGCACCCATGTCATCAGCGCGAACACGCCGAACGGCGCGGTTTCCATCACGAACTCGGTGACCTTCATCATGACTTCGGCGGCGCCGTCGAAGAAGGCGGCGACCGGCTTGCCGAGATCGCCTGCGAGCATGATGCCGACGCCGAACAGGATCGCGAAGAAGATCACCTGCAGGATGTCCCCATTGGCGAGGGCTTCGAATGGATTGGTCGGGACGATAGACAGGAAGCGATCGACGAATCCGCCTGCCTGGTCTGCCTTCTCGGCGATGCTGGCCATGGCGCTTCCATCGACGCCTTCAAACATTTCCGGGGACAGGCTGGCGCCCGGCTGGAAGATGGTGGCCATGATCAGGCCCAGCGTGACGGCGACGGCGGTGGTTCCGAAATAGAGGCCAATCGTGCGCAGGCCGAGACTGCCGAGGCGTTTCGGGTCGCCCATGGCGATCATGCCGGACACGAGGGTAAAGAAGACGAGCGGAACGACCAGCATCCGGATCAGGCGCAGGAACAGGTCGCCGATCCATTTGACCCAGTCGGTGGCGAATACCGCCGCCGCGTCAGGGCCCATTCCGGAGCGTAGGGCAATGCCCGCGATCGTGCCGAGGACCAGTGCGACAATCACACGTTTCCACAGATCGATTCCAAACCACCACTTCATCCACAGCTCCCTTGAAAGTTCGGCAGACCCTAGGGACGAGATTGAAGGAAGGCAATTGCGCCTTTGTCCGGTACTGCAATCGGGGCACCAGTGCTTGCCACAGGGGCAGTGGCGGTCTTATTGCGGCAGATGATGGCAAATATTCGCGTTTCCCTGCCAATTGACGAGGTGCTGGGGGATATTTCTGCCCGGCTCAGCGAGGCGCCGCGGCTTGTCCTGGCTGCGCCGCCGGGTGCGGGCAAGACGACCCGTGTGCCGCTGTCGCTGGCCGGTTTCCTCGATCTGCCGGCCGTCGTGACCGGGCGAATCCTGATGATGGAGCCCCGCCGCATTGCTGCGCGCATGGCGGCGCAGCAGATGGCGAAGAGCCTGGGCGAGCCGCTTGGCAAGCGCGTCGGCCTGACCACGCGGGTGGACCGGAAAGTTTCCGCTGACACGGTGGTGGAAGTGATTACGGATGGCCTGTTCACCCGGCGCATCCTGAATGATCCTGAACTGGCGGGCGTAGGCGCAATCCTGTTCGACGAATTTCACGAACGCCGGTTGAATTCGGACCTCGGCCTCGCCCTCGCACTGGAGAGCCAGTCGGCGTTCCGGGAAGATCTGAAACTTCTGATCATGTCAGCCACGCTGGATACGGCGCGCGTCTCGGCCGTGTTCGATGCGCCGGTTGTGGAAAGTCAGGGCCGGATGTTCCCGGTGGAGACCCGGTATCTCGGCCGCTCCGAAGACCGGATTGAAGACCGGATGGCCGCCGCTATTCGCCGGGCCCTGAGAGAAGAGGGCGGGTCGGTCCTCGCTTTCCTGCCAGGGGCAGGGGAGATCCGGCGCACGGCCGAGCGTCTGGAAGGACTGGGACCGGATGCGATCGTCGCGCCGCTGTTCGGGGCGCTCAGCCCGGCGGAACAGGATGCCGCCGTGCAGCCTGCACCGGAGGGAAAACGGAAAATTGTTCTGGCGACGGACATTGCTGAAAGTGCCCTGACCATTGAGGGTGTTCGGATCGTGATCGATTCCGGCCTGTCACGGGTGGCGGAAGACAATATTGGCGGGCTTGGGTCCCGGCTCAGCACGGTGCGGGCCTCCCGCGCGTCGGTGGACCAGCGCCGCGGCCGGGCCGGACGGCTTGAGCCGGGGGTCTGCTATCGCTTGTGGGATGAGGAAGCGACACGGGGCCTGATACCTGCGCCGGTGCCGGAGATCCTGTCGAGTGACCTGTCCGGCCTCGTCCTGACCCTCGCGGAATGGGGCGAACGGGAGGCCGGAAATCTTACCTGGATGGATGCCCCGCCGGCCGGGCGGCTGAAGGCTGCAGCAGACTTGCTGCAGACATTGAAGGCCGTGGATGAAGACGGACGGCTCACGCCGCTCGGGTCCGAGATGTCGCGCCTGCCGCTGCCGCCGCGCCTTGCTGCGCTGGTTTCCGGAGCGAGCGGCGGGGAGCGGGCCCTTGCGGCGGAGGTGGCCGCGCTCGCCGGGGAACGCGGCGTCGGCGGAACATCAGTGGACCTGCGCGAGCGGCTGGCCCGCTTCCGGCAGGAGCGTACACCCCGTGCGCGCGTGTTACAGCAACAGGCGAAAAACTGGGGCAAGGGCGCGGCGCCGTCCGGCGATCTCGCAAAACTCCTTGCCCGCGCCTGGCCGGATGAGGTGGCCCGGAAACGGCCCGGCACCGCAGGCACTTATTTGCTGGCGTCAGGGCGCGCAGCCACGCTTCCGGACAGTGATCCGCTGGCGAAGTCCGACTGGTTGGTGGTTGCTGATCTTGGCGGGGCGTCGAAAGAGGCGCGCATTTCGCTGGCCATGCCGATCAGCGAGGCGGACGCAGTGGCAAGCGGGGACGTGGTCAGCGAGGACCGGGCCGAGTTTGATTCGAAGACCGGCCGGTTCACCGCGCGGCGAGTAAAGGCGCTGGGGGCAATCGTCTTGTCGGCGTCGCCCTTGCCGAAACCGTCTGCGACCGTGGCGGCCCGCGCGATGCTGGCGGCCATTGCGGAAGAGGGCTTCGCCGCCATCGGGGCGGGCGAGGTGGTTGAGGAAACGCTGTCGCGGATTGCCCTGCTGGAACGGGCCGGGGTGGTCGAAGCGCAAGACCTCAGCGCAGACGGGTTGCAGGCTTCGGCACCGGACTGGTTGTTGCCATGCCTGAAAAAGGCCGGGGCGCAGGTGCCGGCGGACCACAAGGTGCGCGAGGCTTTGATCGCCTCACTGGATTGGCCGGTACAGGAAGCCCTGCGAACCGGGGCCCCGCTGTCGCTGGAACTGCCGTCCGGGCAGACGGCCCGCGTGGATTATCTGGATCCGCGTGCGCCGCTCGTGTCGGCCAGGGCACAAGCCTTTTGGGGGTGTGCGGAGCACTTGCGCATTGCGGGCGGGCGTGTGCCGGTGACGGTGGAGATGTTGTCACCCGGTATGAAGCCGGTTGCGACAACACAGGACCTGCCCGCCTTCTGGCAGGGCGGCTACAAGGATATGGCGAAGGATATGCGCGGGCGCTATCCCAAGCATGACTGGCCGGAAGACCCGGCGGCGGCCCGGGCGCACGAAGGCCGGACGAAGAAGCGATTGCGATGACCAGAGACGTAAACATCCGCAGCGACTGGCGCGACGGCGATGTCGAACGGATCGTCGATCTGCATCGGCGCGGCTATGAACAGGAAGGCGCACATTATGGCGCCGATTTCCTGGACCATGTGCGCCACACGGTGGAAGAGGCCGATATTCCCGCGCGGCCTGGTAGCCGCGTCTGGTTCGCGGAACTGGACGGCGAAACGGTCGGCTGCGCAGCGGTGGTGGACCGGGGCGATACCGGCCAGCTGCGCTGGGTCGTGCTGACCCCGGAAACGCGCGGCCTGGGCCTTGGCGGAAAATTGCTGGACGCCGCGATGAAACATGCCGAAGCGCAGGACTGGAGTTCGGTCTATCTCGAAACCACGGACGGGCTGGAGGCGTCGATGGCGCTCTACAGAAAGCTCGGTTTCGAAATGGAGATCGCGGAGGATCGTCCGCTCTGGCATGGCGGCGGCCGGTTTCTCCAGATGCGCCGGAGCCTCTGACCTCAGAAGGGGCAGGGCAGGGACAGCGCCAGCCGGTCTCCCGTGCCCGGATGATCGAAGGCGATTGCACTCGCATGCAGGCAAAGACGCGGCGCTGCGGTCAATGCGGCCTCATGGGCGTAGAGGTCGTCGCCGAGGATCGGGTGGCCGATGTCGGCGAGGTGGACGCGCAGCTGGTGTGATCGCCCGGTCAGCGGGGTGAGACGGAGACGCGTTTTGCCAAGGCGCGTTTCCATCGTTTCGTACAGGGTCTGGCTGGGCTTGCCGATCTCGTGATCCACTTTCTGGCGCGGCCGGTTCGGCCAGTCGGTGATCAGCGGCAGGTCGATCTTTCCGGCGGCGGGGTCTGGTGCGCCCCAGACATCGGCGATGTATTCCTTCTCCACTTTGCCCCGCTCGAACAGGCGGGACAGGGCCGACTGAACCCCTTTCGACCGGGCGAACACAAGCAGGCCGCTGGTGGCCATGTCCAGCCGGTGAACGGTCAGCGCACCGGGATGCTCGGCATTGACGCGGGTGATGGCGCAGTCGGCCTTTTCCGGTCCTCGTCCGGGCACGGAGAGCAGGCCGGACGGTTTGTCGATGACGATCAGATCGTCATCGACGTGCACATAGCGGAGCGGTTCCTGCGGCGGCGTGTAGGCGGTCACACGAGGAGGTCCGGCAGGATCAGGCGGAAGACCGTGCCTTCGCTGCCGGTCGAGGCGAGCATCAGGTCTCCGCCCATGCCGGCCGCAAGTTCCCGCGCGATGACCAGACCGAGGCCCGTTCCGGTCTTGCGGGAGGATGCGGCGAACGGCTTGAACAAATTGTCCTGCGCATTCGGCGGCAGGCCGGGGCCGGTATCGGCGAACTCAACCCCGTCAGGCGTGAGCGTCACGGTGATGCGTTTGGGCAGGGAGGCGGCGGCAACCATGGCCTCGGCGGCATTGCGGATGAGGTTTGCCGCAAGGCGATGCAGATGTTCCGGATCGGCATTGATGATACGGGCGCTTGGCAGCTCGTCGATAAATTCGACTTCCGGCCAGGCGGCGAGCGCTTCGGCGGCGGCCTCCTCGATGCGGCCGCGCAGCGACACGGGCTGGATATCTGCAGGCTGGGGCGCGGCCTTGCCATAGTCCAGTGTTTCGGAAGCAAGATTGATGGCGCGGGTAAGGGCGCGTTCGAGGCGCGGCGCGGCCTTCTGCACGCGCGGGTCTTCGGATCGGGCGAGCGTATCGGAAACGAGCTGCGCCGAGGCGAGCGAATTGCGCAGGTCGTGATTGATCTTGGCGACGGCTGTGCCGAGTTCGGCCAGGTGGGCGCGCTGGCGGAAGGCGTCAGCCACGGCTTCCTCCATATCGGACAGGGCGTTCTGGGCGCGGCCGATCTCGTCTTGCCGCGAGGTTGGCTGCAGGCGCCGGGACCAGCCGCCTGGGTCCATCCGGAACTGTTCCACACTGGCGGTCACCCGCGCCATCGGCCGCACGACCAGAAAGTGCAGCAGCACGTAGATCACGGTCGCCGCAATCAGGGCGATCAGGAAGGACAGGCCAAGGATACGCTGGCCATAGGCGTAGAGGTCTTTCCGGAGCGGGGCCTGGGGGACGACCACTTCGATGATGCGGCTGGGCGTCGATCCGACAGCCGTGATGACGAGGATCCGGTCTTTCGGAGCGGCAAAGGCGCCCATGACCCGCATGACCCGGCCGACGGGCGTCGTTTCCCGCATGTCGAGCTGGTAAAAGCTGCCCTCGATGTCCATACCGGAATCGAGAAGCTGGATGTGCATGTCGTCTTCGACCTCGGCCACGGACAGAACTTCAGCATTCTCCAGCAATTGCCGGGCAAGTTCCTCCGACACCATGCGGGACGGAGAGGCATCAAGGGCGAGCGCGGCGATCCGCGCGGCCTGCAGCCGTTCATTCAGCCAGGCTGTACGGAACCCTGACGCGCTGGGGACGAAGATCAGGCCTTCGACAAAAAGAATGGCGGCGAGGGTGAAGCCGAAAAGGCGGAACGATAGCCCATGGTACCAGCGTGCGGGCGCAGGCTGGCGGACAGGGGCCGGAAGGGGTGCGCGTGCGTTGCCGTTCACACGCGCTGAAGTAGCCTACGGGATGCGTTGGAGCAAGCCGACGAGACGCTGCGCGTTCTTGCTGAACACGACGGGCGTGAAATGCGCAGACGCCGCCCGCTTCACAACTTCCGCGCGCGTCGGATAGGGCGAGATGAAATTGGTCAGCGCGGTCAGCTTCAATCCGTTCGACATGGCGACGGAAACGAGTTGGAGAATGTCGCCGGCGCCCTCGCCGACGATGGAGGCGCCGACCAGTTTTCCCTTGTACAGCACCAGTTTGCACTCGCCGAGCGTCTTGCCCTCGGCAATCGCCCGGTCGTTTTCGTGGAAGGGGAAGGCGGACGTGGTGACCTTGCTGCCGTGTTTGGCAATCGCTTCGGCTTCGGTCAGGCCGAGCTGGGCGACTTCCGGGCTTGTGTACGTCACTGCAGGCACGGGCAGGCTGGAGGCCTTGGTGCCCTGTTTGAAAAGAGCCCGGCGGGTGAAGACCGAGGCGTGCCAGCCGGCGATGTGGGTAAATTGTTCCATCCCGGCGGCGTCGCCCAATGCCCAGACGCGGGGGTTGGAATGCGATCGCAATTTGTCGCCGACGACGATGCCTTTCTGATTGAACTCGACGCCGCCTTTTTCAAGCTCCAGCCCGTCCAGTACGGCGCGGCGGCCGGTGGCGACCAGAAGATGGCTGCCTTCGATCATCGGGGCGGCGTCATTGTCCGTATGGACGCGGATGCTGCCGTTTTCCTGTGAAACGCGCTGGGCCTTGTGCTGTTCGAGGATCGTGACGCCTTCCTCCCGCAAGGCCTTGATCGCGATCGCCGCATGCTCGGCATCGGCGCGCGGCATGGCCCGGCCCATTTCGATCACGGTGACCTTCGATCCGAGACGGACAAAGGCCTGCGCCATTTCCAGACCGATCGGGCCGCCGCCGAGGATGACGAGGTGGCGGGGCAGGTCCGGCACGGTGAAAATCGTTTCATTTGTGAGGTAAGGAACCTCTTTCAGCCCTTCGATGGGCGGAATGAACGCGTGTGAGCCTGTTGCAACGATGATTCGGCGCGCCTGTGTACGTGAGCTCTCCGAGACGATTGTCTTCTTGTCGGCAAAGCGGGCGGCTTCCCGGATCACGGTCACGCCGAGGCCTTCAAACCGTTCCTGGCTGTCGACCGGGGCGATGGTCGCAATGGCGCCCGCGACGTGAGCTTTAACGGCTTCCCAATCCGTTTTTGGATCCACAGTCCGGATTCCGTACTTATAAGCTTCGCGCACGCCTGCAGCGGCCTTTGCCGCGCTCAGCAGGGCTTTCGACGGCACGCAGCCATAGTTCAGGCAGTCCCCGCCCATCTCATGCTTTTCATAGAGTACGACTTTCAGTCCGAGCTGGGCGGCGCCGGCGGCAGCTGACAGGCCGCCCGATCCGGCTCCGATGATACACAGGTCGGCTTTCAGGTCCTGGACGGAAGACGTCATAGAGGCGGGCTTTCGATTGTGGGCGCAGCCGCACCGCCAGATCGGCGGGCAAAGAATTTTTTCCAGACGACCGGCATCAGCGAGACGACGGCGAGGGCGGCAAAGGCGGGCACGAGATTGCTGGCAACCGCGCCGATGTCGGGGTTTTCACCGGCCTCGAAGGTCGCGCCGAGGCCAGCGCCGATCCAGGTGTAGGCGACAACGCCCGGAATGATGCCGACGGCGGTGGTCAGGGCATAATCTGTATAGCGCGCACCCAGCAGGGCCGGGGCAATGTTGGCCACCGGGAAGGGGACGATGGGCAGGAAGCGCAGGGCGAACATGTAGGAACGGGGATTCTCGTGAAATCCTGTCTCCATTTTGCGCAGGAACGGCCCGGCCCGTTCGCGCAGCATGCTGCCGAAGGCGGTGCGTGCAGCCAGGAACAGCAGGCTTGCCCCGAGTGTCGCGCCGATCACGGTCGTAACGGAGCCGCCTGCCAGCCCGAAGAGGAACCCGCCCGCAATGGTAATCCAGAGGGCGCCGGGCACCATGAACAGGGTGGAGAGGGCGTAGATCAGCACATAAGCCGCAACGGCGATGAACAGGTTCGCCTCGACGAAGCTGCGAAGGGCTTCATGCTGTTCCCGCAGGGTTTGCAGCGACAGGTAGTCGAACAGGCCGAGGCGCCAGCCGGCCAGCAGCCCGCCCGCGATCACATAGACGGGCCAGAGGCGCCGCCAGAGCGGCGCGGCAGATTTGGTCTGTGTCTCGGTCATTCGGTTCCGGCCTTCTGCGAGTCGTTGAGGGACCAGTCATAGTCATACGCGCGAATGCGCGGATTGGTGCGGATTTCTTCGGCGAGGCTTGGTTCGGCATATTTCAGGAGATGATCGATGACGGCCTGTTTCGATCCGCCGAAATCGGACTCGAACCAGTCATAGATGGAAGACACTCTCAAACCGCGCGGTGTGGGGGTCACGCCGCGCGGGTCATTGATATAGGCGCGGGCGGCTGCGGCGAGGTCTTCGTCCAGCGTGGCGCCTTGCCAGGCCCTGGTCTGGAGGTTGGGACAGGAGAGGGCGGCGCAATTGATCGCATAGTGGACCAGCGGGGTGGCGAAACGCGGGCGCAGGATGCCGTGTTCGATCTCGTCGAGGGAAACGGTCTGGCCGCCGGCATTCACCTTGATCTTCTTCCAGGGGCCGCCGAACAGGTAACCGTCGCGGATCGAGCCTGTGGGGTATTTCTCCAGGATGTAGCGCACGGTGACGGCATTGTAGAGATTGGCCCAGGCGGCGAAGGTGGCTGCATCGGTTCCCGAAAGATCCATCTCCGCGAAGCTCGCAATATAGGAGTCCAAAGTGGCGCGGTCCTCGGCATTGTCCTTGAAGGCGGCATAATCGACCCGGTTCACGCCATCCGTGCCCGGCTGGACGTATTTCTTCAGGAGGCAGGTCCATGCCGCATGGGCCGGCTTTTCCGCAGGCTGCTGCTGGACGACGCCGGAAACAGGCATGGCCGGCTGCGCCAACGCACTGAGCGGCGTCAGGATGAGGGCGACAGGCAGGGCAAGACGGCAGGCGGCGGCGGGCATGGGGTTGGTGGGCTCCGGATCGTGCAAACTGAAGCCATGACATAGCGCAGGCGGCCGGGATATGCCCGTCACGCCTCGGTCCGCTGCGATCAAAGAGCCGTGATCGGATCGTCAGATCATTCAGCCGCCCGTCGGGGGTGGATCGATCTCCATCCAGTCCTGTGGCGGCAGGTTGTAGAGCATGTCCATGACTTCGAACCCGATCCCGTTCGGACGCCGGGAACTGGAGTTCCAGAGGACGACCACGCCGGTATCGCGGTCCGGATCGAACAGGATGAAGGAGCGGTACCCCTCGACGGCGCCGCGATGGCCGACAACCCGGTCGCCATTGATGCCATACTTGTAAATCCGCCAGCCGAGGCCGTAGCGGGCATCACGCACGGTTCCGCGGTAACGGCTGGACATGCGCCGCTGCTCGCCGCTCGTGTAGACACGCGGGGTCTGCAGCATGGTGAGGGCCGCATCGCTGAGCACGTCAGGGGCCAGCCCCATCTGCGCGCGGGCATAGCGGGCAAGATCCAGGATGGAGCCGTTCACGCCGCCCGCGGCCGGAACCCGGTAATAATCGTCATTGACCGTTTTCTCCTGCGGCGGTCCGGGCGCGCGGGACCGTTTGGAATGGGGGCGGGCCCAGGATGGGGAGGCCTGCAGCCCGGCCCGGCCGATACTGGCGGTGACCATGCCGAGAGGTTCGAAAACCGAATGCCGGACGGCATCGGCATAGGGGGCGTGCGTGACGTCTTCGACGATTTCGGACACCGCATCGTAGGCGACGTTCTGATAGGTGTGGCAATCGCCGACCGGACAGAGCGGTTTCAGTTTCGCGAGGCTTCTCCGGATTCTCGCGGCATCCCAGCCATCTTCCAGACGGGTGTCATAGGCATTGGGCACGATGCCGAGCCGGTGGGAGAGAACGTCTTCCAGCGTGGCGCGGGTTTCTCCCCCGCCCGGCAGGCGAAGGGAGGTTTTGAAGGCCGATATCGTATCCGTCAGGCTCAGCTGATGCCGATCGGCGAGGATCGCGACCTCTGTCGCGGCCACGCCTTTGGATAGCGAGGCCCACCGGAAGACGGTTTCATTGGTGACAGGCAGCCCGCCGCGTTCGGCGACACCATATCCATTGGCGAAGCTGATCTCCCCCTTGTCGATCACGGCGACGGCAAGCCCGACGATCTCTTCCTCGGCCGACAGCCGGCTGATCCGGGCGTCCAGGCGCTTGTAGTCGATCGTCTGGGCGAAAGCGGCCGGAAGCGGTAGCGTTGCAACAAGACAGACAGCCAGCGTGCGCAGGAAACGCATATTCTCATCCCGTGTTTTTGCGGCCCGCCCGGAACAAGACACACCAAGACTTTTGGGTTGTGTAAAGTCAGATGGATGCGACCGGGTGAAAACTGTCGGCTTATCCGGCAGCGGGCGGGCTGGCATGGTCGCTTTTCATGCTGATTGCATGACTTGACCCGGCCGCGCGGGGCCTGTATTGGCCCCTCTTTCCGAGACACTTAGCTTCCAGAGCAGACCGATGAAACGCACTTTCCAGCCGAGCAACCTCCGTCGCAAGCGCACGCACGGCTTCCGCGAGCGCATGGGTACCAAGAATGGCCGCAAGGTTCTGGCACGCCGCCGCGCGAAGGGCCGCAAGACTCTTTCTGCGTAATAACGGCGCCAGTCCGCCTCTCCGAAGGAGACGGCCGTGACGGCAGATACCGAAAAGACTTTGATTGAGGTCGTCCGCCTGCGCGTGCGGCCTCAATTCATTTTTGTCCGCGGCGGCCGGGCCGAACGGCGGAAATCCCTCGTTGTTCAGGCGCGTAAGCGGAAAGGCCAGCGAACAGGGGAGGCGGCAGCTCCCCATGCCGGGGCGGGTTTCACGGCGACCAAAAAGATCGGGAACGCCGTGATCCGGAACCGGGCCAAGCGGCGTCTGCGCGAGGCAGCACGCCAGCTGTTGCCGCGCCTTGGCCAGCCCGGCTGGGACTATGTGTTCATCGCGCGTCAGGATACCGCTGATATTGGCTGGCCGGGTTTGCTTGACGATATGGAAAGCGCACTGATAAGCCTCGCCGCTGATTAAACCCCTCCGCCCGTCCGGGCGATCCTGCCTAAAGTTTCCGGGACCCCCGAGATGGAAAAAGAAGACCAGCGCAATTTTCTGCTCGCAATGGTGCTGATGATCGCGCTCGTGCTGGGCTATCAGAAATTCTTCGTTGAACCGGCGCAGAAGAAGTACGAAGCGCAACAGGCCGCAATCGAAGCGGAAACCCAGAACAAGACAACCGACACCGGCGTTGTGGCCGTTGACCAGCTGAAGCCGGTCGAAGAAGCCCTGGCCGACTATCCGCGTATCGGGTTCGAAGGTGAAGGCGTGGATGGCTCCATCCGCCTTGCCGGCGCGCGCATCGATGATGTCAGCTTGCATGATTATTACCTCACGGTGGAGAAGAAGCAGGAAGTCCGCCTGTTCCGCCCGGAGAGCAGCGAGTACGGCTACTTCGCGACGTATTACTGGGCCTCCGGCGGAACGCTGGTGGCTGGGCGCAACTCCCCATGGACCCAGGTGTCCGGCGACAAGCTGACCCCGACCACGCCGATTGTCCTGAAGCTGGAAGGCGATGGGGTGACGATTGAGCGGACCGTCTCGCTCGACGAGAACTACATGTTCACCTTCACCGACAAGGTGACCAACACGTCCGATACCGCGCGCAGCTTCCGTGCGGTCGGATCGATTGAGCGGTTTGGCGATTTCAAAGGCTTCCTTGAGGCGACCGACCCTGGCTCCTCGGTGTCCACAGCCGCTCATATGGGCCTGATGGGCAATACGGACGGCTCGTTGCGGCTGAAGAAGTTCAGTGGCCTCTACAAGATGAAAGATATCAAGGGAGAGTCTCCCGACGGGACATTCCCGGCGCCGAATGGCGGTTGGTGGGGCCTGTCGGACAAATATTGGCTGGGCGCGCTGATCCCGCAGCAGGACATGGCCTTCTCCGGCCTGATCGACAAGAAGAAGCTCGCCACCGGCAAGGACCTGGAGCTTCGCACCGAATCTGCCTCGCTTGACCTCGCGCCGGGCGCCAGTGCCACGATGGAAAACCGCATCTTCGCCGGCGCCAAGCGCTACGAAGTGCTGAAGGACTACGAAAAGAACCTCGGCATCCCGAAATTCGAGGATGCCATCGACTGGGGTATGTTGTTCTTCCTGACCAAGCCCTTCTTCTATGCGCTCGAATGGCTGTCCGGCATCGTCGGATCCTTCGGCTGGGCGATCCTGGCCTTCACGGTGATGGTCAAGCTGCCGCTCGTGCCGCTGTACAACCAGAGCTACAAGTCGATGGCGAAGATGAAGAAGCTGCAGGAGCCGACCGCGGAGATCCGCGAACGCTTCAAGGCCGATCCTCAACGCCAGCAGCAGGAGATCATGAAGCTGTACAAGGAAGAGGGGGCCAATCCGCTCGGAGGCTGCCTGCCGATCCTTGTGACGATCCCGATCTTCTTCGCCCTGTTCAAGACGCTCTACGCCACGATCGAAATGCGCCATGCCTCCTTCCTGTTCCTGAAGGACCTTTCGGCGCCGGACCCGACGGCAATCGGGAACTTGTTCGGCCTGATCCCGTGGTGGTCTGCGGCTGATCTGAAATCCATTCCCTTCATCGGCATGGTGATCGGCGTGGGGATCCTGCCGATCCTCTACGGCGCGACCATGGCGGCTCTCCAGACCCTGTCGCCACCGCCGCCGGACCCGATGCAGCGCCGCATGATCCAGTTCATGCCGCTGATCTTCCTGTTCGTGTTCGGAGGGTTCCCGGCTGGCCTGGTCATGTACTATATCTGGTCGAATACGCTGTCCTTCATCCAGCAATACTTCATCATGCGCCGGAACGGTGTCGATACCGAGATCGGCAAGTTCGTGAAGAAGATCTTCACGGGCGGCAAGGAACCAGCCAGCTGATCCGATGACAGAAGAAACAGGCCCTAGCGATGACGCCCTGGAAGCAGGCCGCCGCCTGTTTGCGGGTGAGGCCACCTTCGTCATGGGCGTGGTGAACCTGAAGCAGTTGCCGACAGCCGACCGGACCGAAGTCTGCTTTGCCGGCCGTTCAAATGTTGGCAAGTCCAGCCTGATCAACGCACTGACGAACCGGGCGAAACTGGCGCGGTCCTCGGCAGAGCCGGGGCGGACGCGGGAGCTCAACTATTTCGACATTGGCGAGGGCCAGCTCTATCTCGTTGACCTGCCGGGATTTGGCTACGCCAAGGTGTCCCGTTCCCAGACCGAGGCGTGGACGCGCCTGACAAAGTCCTACCTGCGCGGGCGTCCGTCCCTGCGCCGGGTCTTCCTGCTCGTCGATGGCCGCCGTGGCCTGATGGATACGGATGAGGACGTGATGAACATGATGGACAAGTCCGCCGTCACTTATCAGATCGTCCTGACCAAGGTGGACAAGGTACCGAAGGGCGAAATCGAGACGCTGGCGGCGAAGATCGAAGCCAAGCTCAAAAAACGCGGTGCCGCCCATCCGGTGGTGCTCATGACCTCCTCTGAGAAGGGGTGGGGCATCCCCGAGCTTCGCGCCGAGATCGCAGGCCTGATCTAGTCCGCATCCGCGCCCGGATGATAACGCCGTGTCGCGCTTTCAGCGATTTGCAACCAGTCGAGATGGGCCTTGCGCCAGTTTTCCGTCGCGAACAGTTCTGCCTGGTCGGCATAATGTGGTGAGTTCGGATCCAGCGTGGCTGATCCAAAGGGATGGATGACCCGGGCGGTCTGGTTTCCGTCGCTGTCCCACTCCACCAGCGCAATCCAGGTGTCGCCAGCATTCATGTGCAGTTCGCCATCATCCCGGATGCTGGCCGGGTAGACCGCCCGCAGCGTGTCAGGCCCGCCGCTGATCGGCCAGGTCTGGTTGCCCCGGGCAAGCTTGTTGACCTCGCCCCATTCCGGGTCAATGCGGCCATGGTGGGTGTTCAGCCAGCTGACGGCTTCCCGGAAGGCGGTTTCGGGAGTGGGGGGCGGTTCGTGCGTGAAGCGCGCCGTAATCTGGCGCAATGTGGTCAGCCCGCCAAGCGCGGCATGGCGGGACTGTATATCCATGTCGAAATCCCATTCCGCGAGGAAGGCGGCCGCTTCGGCCAGGTCCGGCTCATCGCTCCAGTCATGCGCAAGGACGGCGTCGACCACCTGCTGCGCCTCGGATCCTTCGGCATAGGCCGTGTCGAACTTGATGGACAGCAGCCGGTCCCGGTCCATGGTTCCGGTGCCATCGGTCAGTTCCATGATGCGCAGGGCCCGGTTGGTCTGGTTGGTCTGCAGGCCCATGCTTTGCGGAAAATCATCCGGCGCCAGATTGTCCGGCCCGTCCGTCGCACTGTAGGGCGTGTTGTTGGCGTTGAAGACAAAGCCGGAGGCAGGATTGATCAGTTTCGGCACGTCCGCCCAGTCGCGATAGCCGTCCCAGATCAGATCTGACCGGTCGCCCGGCAGGTCGCCGCTCCAGTCCCAGGCATCATCGCGGGCGGGGTATTGTGCATTATGGATAAAGCCGACATTCCCGTCCTTGTCGGCAAAGATGTAATTGATGGAGGGCAGGGCGTTCAGCGACATTGCGCTCAGGAAGCTGTCGAGGCCGGTGGATTTGTTGAGGCGGTAATACTGTTCCAGCTGCCGGATTTCGCCCATGCCGGCATACCGGATGGCATAGGTGCCGGTGGGTGCCTCGATCACCGGTCCGTGGGCAGAGCGCAGGACAGGGCGCTTCACCTTCAGGGCAAAAGGCCCCCAAAGTTTCACATGCAGGGTCGCCGTGGATTTCTCGAAGTCCTGCCACGCACCATCCAGCAGGTACTGGTCCTTGTTGTCCGGATTGCGGGTCAGGACGTAGGTGTCTGACAGGTCCTGCGCGCTGACCGTGTTGGCCCAGCCGATGTCATGGTTGAACCCATGCAGGATGACCGGCGTGCCGGGGAAGATGCCGCCCGTGATGTCCAGCCCTTCATCCGACGCAATCTGCGCCTCATACCAGGCGACCGGTCCGGTCAGCGGCTGGTGAGAGTTGATGATAAGGCGCGTGACACCATCGCCGCTGCGGGTGGGGGACACGGCGAACGCGTTTGATCCGCGTTCAGACAGGGGCTTGGGCGCCATCAGGAAGGCCTTGTCATCTCCCTGCGGGGCGAGGGCGATGGCTTGCGTGTAATCGTCCGAAAACAGGCCGGTCAGCGTTTCGTCTAGGCCATAGAAGAAAGGCGTCTTGAACAGGAAGCCCGCGATGATGTCCTGAGGGGTGAAGGGGGCAAGCCCGGCCCATGTTTCGTCCGGATGCTCTGAAGCGTACAGGTTCAGTCCGGCGGAATAGGCGTCTGCCAACGCCTTCACATCATCCGGCACATCGCTGTCATATCGGGCGTCGATTGTCTCCCAGACGCCCAGAAGGGAGACGAGGTAATCGGCGGGTGCGGCGTCCTTTCCCCGATAGCGCGCGAGGCGCCCGCGGGTGACGGCGACGACTTCCTGGATGGTCTCGAAATCATCCTCGGCGTGGGCGTAGGCAAGCCCGAAAGACGCGTCCCGGTCCCGTTTGCCACGGATGTGCGGTACGCCATATTCGTCGCGCAGGATTTCCGCGTCATAGCCGTCAGCGGTCGCTGCCAGAATGGCCGGAGGCGGGTTTGCTGGTAGGGGATCCCACAGAAAGATGCCGGCGCCTGCAAGAACGACGAGGGCGAGCCCCCCGAAACCGGACAGAATTCTTATCATCGATTGCGCTTCCTCAACCCGTACCGGCTGCAACCTTAGGAGCCTTTTCCGGCACGGCAAGCGGCTTGTCGGCCCGGGCGAACCCGGTGCCTGGAGACGTGGCTCGGATTGCTGCGGCGAATAGGCGTTTCGTCCTGCCGCAAAGCGCGGTAAAGGGGCGGCCATGACCGATAAGTTCTCAGCTGCCCAGTTCACCGCGAAGACCCTGTCAGAGGCGCTGCCTTATATTCAGCGCTATGTCGGGCAGATCGTGGTCGTGAAATATGGCGGCCATGCCATGGTGGATGAGTCGCTCTCCGCCATGTTCGCCCGCGATGTGGTCCTGTTGAAGACACTCGGGATCCACCCGGTGATCGTGCATGGCGGCGGACCGCAGATCGGCAAGCTGCTGGACCGGCTGGGTATCGTGTCGGAATTCAAGGGCGGCCTGCGCGTGACCGACGAAGCGACGATGGAAGTGGTGGAGATGGTCCTCTCCGGCCCGATCAACAAATCCATCGTCCGGGCGATCAACCAGGCGGGCGGCTTGGCGGTCGGCCTGTCGGGATCCGATGGCCAGCTGCTGCAGGCGACGAAGGCCACCAAGACCGAGCGCGACCCTGACAGCCATATCGAACAGGTGCTGGACCTCGGCTTCGTGGGAGAGCCCACAGGGGTCGATACCAGCGTGATTGAGGCGCTTTTGCAGGCCGATTCGCAGCTGATCCCGGTAGTGGCCCCGGTTGCAATGGGCCCCGATGGGCACCGGTTCAATGTCAATGCAGACATCGCCGCCGGCGCCCTTGCCGAAGCGCTGGGGGCCAGCCGCCTTCTGCTGCTGACAGACGTTGCCGGCGTGCTGGACAAGGACAAGAACCTGATGCGTGACATCAAGGTGGGGACCATTCCGGGTCTTATCGAAGATGGCACAGCTGTTGGCGGCATGATTCCGAAGCTTGAAACCGCGGCACATTCCGTAAATCATGGTGTTGGGGCGGCGGTTATTCTGGATGGACGTGCGCCGCACGCCCTCCTCATGGAGCTGTTTACCGAACATGGCGCTGGAACGCTCATTTCGTAACGTCCTGGCGGCCCTTGTGGCTGCCGTCTGTTTTCCCGGATTTACCGCTTCCGCGCAGGGAAGCGGGGCGACGGACGGTTGGACCCTCTGCAACAAGACATCCTACATCATCGATGCCGCTTTTGGCGTGCCCGAGGAAAAGGATGTCACGGTTGAAGGCTGGCTGAAACTCCGGCCGGGCGAGTGCAAGGTCGCCGTCGAGACACCGCTGGAGCCAAAATACCATTTCCTCTATGCGCGAACCTCGCTCGCCCACCGCGGCGGGGCGCGGGAATGGGGCGGCCGCACGGAATTGTGTGTCGACCCGACCGGAAGCTTCACGCTGGAAAACCCGCCTGAATGTGCCCCCATGGGGCTGGAGGCACGGGGATTCCGGGCTGTGGAGATTTCCAGCAAGGTGCGCTGGCGGACAGACCTTACCGAGATCGAGAATTACAGCCTGGACAAGGCCCGCGCCGCCGGGTTGCAGCGCCTTTTGGAGGAAGCCGGCATCACGAGCGGCGCCATCGATGGCAATATCGGCCGCCGCACCCGCCTCGCCATTGGCGAGTTCCTGAAACAGAACAAGCTGCCTGCAACGACGTCAGACGATGACCTCATCGATTTCCTTGAACAGGTGGCGAAGGAACGCGGCCGCAATGTCGGCTTCACGCTGTGTAACCGCACCAAGAAACGGATCTGGAGTTCGATTGCCCGGCGCGGCGCCGAAGGCTGGGAAAGCCGCGGCTGGTGGCTGCTGGAAGCGGGCGGCTGTGCCCGCGTGATCGACCGTCCGCTGCGGGGCACGGAATATTACGTCTATGGCGAGATGGAAGACGGCTCCAAGATCCGCACGCTGTCCAAGGCGTCTGATGCGTTTTGCGTCGGCCATGCGAAATTCGCCATTGCCGGGCGCGACCAGTGTGAGGCATCGGCCTATCGCACGGCCCTGTTTGCCGCCACGCCCCCGCCGAACGAACGCAAGCTGGTCTTCGAATTCTTCGAGCGGGACTTTGCGAAGGCCGGCGGCAATGACCGCTAAGTCTGCCGGCGTCCACATCGTGCCCTTCGGGAAATTCAATCACGTCACAGACTGGGTGTTCGATCTCGACAACACGCTTTACCCGGCCGAATGCGACCTCTTCGCCGAGATCGACACACGCATGACGGCGTTCGTCTCCCGTGTGCTGGCCCTGCCGCCGCAGCAGGCGCGCAAGGTGCAGAAGGATTATTACAAGACCTATGGCACGACGCTGTCGGGGCTGATGCATGTCAACCAGATCGAACCGGCCGATTTCCTGCACTATGTGCACGACATTGACCTGTCACCACTGCCGGACCTGCCGGACCTGCGTGCAGCCATCGAGGCACTGCCTGGCCGGAAATTTGTCTACACCAATGGCTCGCGCCGCCCTGCCGAGCGCGTGACCGAAAAGATGGGCCTCTCCCACCTGTTCCATGACAGTTTCGGCATTGAGGACGCCGCCTACACACCAAAGCCCCGGCAGGGTTCCTATGACCGCTTTTGCGGCCTGCATGACGTTGACCCGAAACAGTCCATCTTCTTTGAAGATCTCGCCCGCAACCTGTTGCCGGCCAAGGAAATGGGCTTCACCACGGTGCTGGTTCATTCCGAAAAGGACTGGAGCCACGAGCCCATCGAGGCCCGCCCTGCGACGCTTGAGGACATTTTGAAGGATGACGGGCCGGATCACATCGACTATGTCACCGGCGACCTCTCGGCCTTTCTCGAAGCGGCCCGGGATACATTGAAATAAAAACCAAGACTGAAAAACAAAAACTGGGGGACAACCCATGACCGAAGCCCTTGCCCGCGTAATCAACTCTGCCTGGGAGGCGCGCGATACGCTCTCCACCGACACGAAAGGCGAAGTGCGCGATGTCGTGGATGCCGCCATCGAGCTGATCGACAGCGGCGAAGCCCGTGTGGCCGCAAAAGGCGCAGATGGCGAATGGGTCGTGCACCAATGGCTGAAGAAAGCCGTGCTGCTGTCTTTCCGTCTTAACGCCAATGGAATGATCGGCGGTGTGCCGGGCGGCGGCAATTGGTGGGACAAGGTGCCTTCCAAGTTTGAAGGCTGGGGCGAGACCGAGTTCAAGGAAGCCGGCTTTCGTGCCGTGCCGCCTTGTGCTGTTCGCCGCGGCGCGTTTGTGGCGCCGAATGCCGTGCTGATGCCGTCCTATGTCAACATTGGTGCCTATGTCGGCGAAGGCACCATGATCGACACCTGGGCCTCTGTGGGCTCGTGCGCGCAAGTTGGCGCGAACTGCCACATCTCCGCGGGCACGGGCATCGGCGGCGTTCTGGAGCCGCTGCAGGCGAACCCGACCATCATTGAAGACAATTGCTTCATCGGCGCGCGGTCCGAAGTCGTCGAAGGCGTGATCGTAGGGGAGGGGTCGGTGATCGCCATGGGCGTGTTCATCACCCAGTCCACCAAGATCGTGAACCGGGCCACCGGCGAGATCAGCTATGGCAAGATCCCGCCTTACTCCGTCGTCGTGCCGGGCACGCTGCCGGACAAGAATGGCGGGCCGAGCCTCGCCTGCGCTGTCATCGTGAAAACGGTCGACGCCCAGACGCGCTCCAAGACCGGCGTGAACGAGCTGCTGCGGGCCTAGCGGCCTGCGGGTGTTCCGCCGCGTCACGGGTTCCGCTGCCTGGTGAAACGCGGTCTGATCTTCCGGCGAGCGGAGGATCAAGCATGGCGAAGAAGCTGAAACAGCACAAAGCGGTGGGCGAAGACTATCTCGCCACGGTCGGCCCCAAACTTAAGGTGAGCCACGCCTTTCCGTTTCCGGCCTCCGCCGTCTGGGCTGCGCTGTTGGATGCAAAGGCGTGGACGGAATGGCTGGCGATCACGAAAGTCACCTGGACCAGTCCGGAGCCTTTCGGCAAAGGCACGACACGGACCGTTGAAATCGGCGACATGGTGATCGACGAGGTCTTCTTCATCTGGGAAGAGGGCAAGCGGATGGCCTTCTATTTCGACAAGTCGACCCTACCGATCTCCGCCGGCGTCGAGGATTACCACGTGGTCGAGACACCCGACGGCTGCGAGCTGCGATGGGCCGGCAAAGCCAGCGCGCCACTCTTCCTTGGCGGCATTGTCTCGAAACAACTGGCCAAAGGCATCGCCGAAGGCCTGCCGAAACTGGAAACCCTGATCCGCGACAATCCCGGCCGGTTCGGTCTCAGTTGATGCCCGCGGGCCTTATAGGGGCGGGAATTTTCGGATTTAACCCTTCAGGGTGATGAGGCGCCGCGGTTTCCGACGTCTATGGCTCCATTGATGACAGCGATGGAGCCGCTCCCATGAAACACCTGATCCTAGTCCCAGCTTTGGCAATTGCCCTTGCCGCCTGCAGCACCACGACCGGCGCGTCCGGAGACACCGCAGAACTTGCCCCTCTGCTGGTGGCCAATCAGCCCGGAGACGGTGACATGAGTTGTCAGCAGATCTCTGCCGAAATCGACAATATGAACCTCCTGATCGTCGAGGCGGAGCAGGCATCGGCAAATGCAGAGGCCTCAGGCGCTGCTGCGGGCGCCGCCAGTGGAGCGGCGGTCAATGCTGCGCTCTATAGCGGTGCGCTTGGACGCATGCCGGGTCTGGGGTTTGCCGCTAATGCTGCGGGTAGCATCGCACAAAAACAGGCCAAGGCGCAGGCTGAACGACAGGCTGAGAATGCCAGACGGGCCGAGTTGCGCCGGACGGCTCTGACAGGAATCTCTGCAGGCAAAGGCTGCTGAGCTGGGTGGGGGGACGCACTATCGGCTTGATTCTCTCAACGATAGTGCGTCGTCCACAGCCCCCGAAATGAACTCGGCGACCCGGCCGGGCCGCTCATGGAGCATGATCGAGCCGGCATCCGGCTCGATTGTGAAGCGTGCGTCATGCAGACGTTCGGTGACCGCGCGCACATCGTCCGGCCGGGCGATGCGGCATTTCTCCGGCTGCAGCCAATATTGCGGACAGCGCACGTCATTGAGATGCTGTCCCCAGTCTGAGTGTTTGGACAATTCGTCGAGATAGAAGGGCGAGCCGTCCTGTTCGCAGGCGTGAAACACGCCCAGCGCGTGCGCTTCCATGGCACCGGGACGGGCCAGGGCCCGCATGTCGGCCTCTGACTGGCTGTAGCGGTCGATCAGGAAATGCTTGGCGCCCCGTCGCCTGAAACTGCGCAGGCCCAGCGCATTGCTCAGTTTCAGGACCGATGGGGCATACCGTGCAGACATGGCCGCCAGTCGCACGCGCCTGTCCATGCCGGAATAGTGTTCCTTCGAGAGGGGGATTCCGCCATTCACCAGGATAAGCGACGCCGCGCGCGGGCCGAGCGCATTGACGAGGCGCGCCCCATGGCTGGTGCCAAGTTGCTGCGCGATGACATGCACCTCGCCGCTGGTATGCTGGTCGATCACAGCCAGGGCATCCAGAAGACTTGTTTCCTCGAACGCGGCCTCGGTCTCCGCCGGGCTGGTATAGCCATAGCTCGGCCGGGAAGGGGCCAGGAGCGTGAAATCCCGCTCCGCCAGATGCGCCAGGAATTCGGGCTGGAAGAACGGCCCCTGGATCAGGGCGTGGAGGAAGACGAGCGTGTGCTTGCCTGTTCCATGCCGGTAATAGGCAACCGTTCGCCCTGCGCGTTGCAGCGTATGCATGTGTTCACGCGGCGTGGTCCAACTCGTCAGCAGGTCATCACCGGATACCCCGGGGATCTGATGGAGCATGAACGCGATGCCTGCGGACAGCTGAACCAGGTCGGCAATGCGGGCGCAGCCGGTCTTCCGCAGGATGCTCTTTGACTGGGCCTTGATCGTTTCGGTCGAGCGCCCGCGCGTATCGGCGATCTGTTTCGGGGTCTTGTTGGAGAGGTAGCCGGCGAGTACCTGCGTTTCAGAATCTGTCAGGCCGAGGGCAGTGCCCAGCCTGTCCAGCAAATTCTCGGACCAATGGACAAAGGACAGGGAGATGCGAAGCGCAGCGTCCGGGTCTGCCGGGCGGTGGATCAGGCCAAGACATGTGCTTTCAGCATCTTCGCCGATGTTGCCCAGGAAAATCCTGTCCTGTTCTGCTGCCCGGTTCAGCGTCTTGTGGATAAGCCCCCGCGTGTCGGGATCCAGCGGCAGTTCTTCCAGAGGTACAGGCAGGTCGCATTTCAGCAATACGCCTGCGGCATCATTGCCGCTGACCTGCAGGCTGCCGGGCCTGATCTGCAGGACGGCGTGATACGTATCCTGACTGGCTGATTGCGACTTCTCCAGCGCGACGGCCATGTCGAAGATTTCCAGCAACCGATCAGTATGCGTATCAAGTTCCGATTGAGCGGCCTCACTCTGCAGGACAGACGGGTTGATCTCGCCGGTCTGCAGGTTCACGGCGAAGAAATCGTGCGCCGTATCCAGGAAGCTTTCAAATGCCGTGTTGTCCAGCGGCACCTGATAAGCGACGCCAAGCAATTCGATATAGGGAGCTTCTGCCGCTGCGTCTGAAGGGGGCGGTTTCACGATGTCGGAACTCACTGCCAGTCAACACACAGGAATGGTTGGTGCTTCCCGCACGGGACGCACCAGTGTTCGCCAGCATATTCAGGCAGCTTCGTTGCGGCAAGCCGGCAGGTCCCGGCATCCGGGTCAGTCAAACATCACAACCTGACGGGCGACGGTGCCTTTGTTGTCCTTCAGGTTCTGCAAGGCGCCCGTGATGCCGTCGAGGCCGATCCGGTCCGAGATCATGTCGTCGAGGTGGAGCTTGCCCTGCCGGTAGAGTTCCACGAAGCGGGGGAAGTCGATCCGGAACTGGTTCGAGCCCATGATCGCGCCCTGAAGGCGCTTCTCGGTCACCAGCATCTCGATGCCGGGAATCTCGATATTCACGCCAGGGGTGATCATGCCGATCAGGGTGGCAACACCGCGCGGGCGCATCATGTGATAGGCCTGCTCGGCGGTTTGCTTCAGGCCCACACATTCGAAGGCATAGTGCACGCCGCCTTTGGTCAGCTCTTTGACCGCCTCAACGGCATCGACCTTGGACGGATTGACCACGTCGGTCGCCCCGAACCGCACGGCCAGCTGCAGCTTCTCGTCTGACAGGTCCACCGCGATGATCCGGCTGGCTCCGGCAATCGCCGCACCATTTATGGCTGAGAGGCCAACCCCGCCGCAGCCGACCACGGCGACGGTAGATCCGGGCTCCACCTTGGCGGCATGGAAGACCGAGCCGACGCCCGTGATCACGCCGCAGCCGATCAGGCAGGCGCGGTCCAGCGGCATGTCCTTGTCGATGGCGCAGAGCGCATTTTCATGCACCAGAATCTGCTCAGCAAAGGAGGAGAGGTTCAGGAACTGGCCGACCTTTTCGCCCTTGATCGACAGGCGCGGGGCCTCGCCCATCTGGCGCTGGAACTGGTCCTTGTTGATCGTGTGGCAGACCGACATGTGGCCGGAGAGGCAATACTCGCACGTGCCGCAGAAAGGGGAGAGGATGGAGATGACATGGTCGCCCGGCTTCACGGCCGATACCATGGAGCCAACGGCCTCAACAACGCCCGCGCTTTCATGGCCGAGGATGACCGGCGTTTCGACCGGGAAATTGGCATCCCAGAAATGCACGTCGGAATGGCAGACCCCGACAGCTTTCAACCGGACAAGGACTTCGCGCGGACCGGGTTTGTCGATGGTGACCTCTTCAATCGACAGCGGCTTGTTCGGCTCCCGCATCACAGCAGCTTTCATGGCATTTCCTCCTGGGATTTTTTTATTTCCGGGGAAGATGACCGGGAAAACAGGCTTTGGCGAGGCCTTCCGCTAGGTGAGGGCTGGCCGCTAGGAAAGCGACGGGCGCGTCAGGGCGCGCCACGGGGCGGTCAGGGTCGTGCGATCTGAGTCCGGAATCAGGTGTGGCGCGCCAAGCGCCATGGCGGCTTCGATCAGACAGAGAGATGCGGTGAACCAGGGTTCGGCCAGGTGCATGTCAGGATCCTCCACGTCCGGCCCGTCTGTCGTGTACCAGGCGTTGTCGCCGAAGAGCCGGATGGCGGTGGCGCAAACGCTGTTGAAAATGGCGGAGAGGCCCCGTCCGACCGGTGAAACCGGGACAGTGCCCCCAGCCCCGATAATGCCTTCCCAATCTTCGAACACGCGTTTGTCGTCGGGCAGGCCGTCCCAGTTCATCCAGGCCCGGGAATAGAGCAGGCCGGCGTTTGCGGCGCGGTGTTGCGAAAGCGTCTCGGCCTCTTCGCGGGTGAGCTCGATGGCGCGATCCAGGATCCAGGCCACAGCCTCTCCGTGCGGCCCGAACAATTCGTGTGGCGGGACGGTCCTCAGGATCCGGACGGCCACCGCCCGCGTATAGTCGCCCTCATGGTTCTGAGGGCGGATGGCATCCAGGACTTCCACTTCCCAGAGCGAGCCTGGCCAGCTGGTGACCAATACGCCGTCCAGCGTCCGGTCGACGACAATCCACGGCGCGTCGCGGGTTTCGTTGCGGATCTCGTCTCCCGGCACGGCCCCGGCAAAGCGCAGGTCCCGGCGTTCATCGGCAATATAGATGAAGCCGGTCTGCCTTTTCCGCCGAAGGCCGCGGAACGAGTTTGAGACCATGGAAAGCCTATTCGCCCTCCGGCCCGGCAACCAGCCCGCTGGCGCGGCCCATGACCTGGAAGATCTCGTTCTGCTCCATCACGCCGGAGATCAGTTCCGATCCGGGGCCGGAGGCGAAGATGGCGACATCGTCGCCGCCATGGGTCTCCGACCACATCGGGTAGAGCGACTGCTGGCGGAAATCCTTGTCGGTCGTGTCGACGCCTGTGAGGTCTTTGCGCGTGCAGTCGAAGCCGTCTTCCGTCGCCGTGCAGGCGCCCGGTCCGTTCATGTAGCCGAGCGTTGTGTAGGGCATGCCGTCGAGCGCCTTGTCGGGTGTCCCGTCCAGCGATGTGGATGACAGGCCCAGGATCGGATTGCCGCGGCGGGCATAGCCGGAAATCGTCAGGGTGTGGGAGTGGTCTGCTGTGACGATAATCAACGTATCGTCCGAATTAGTCATGTCCAAGGCCGTCTTGATCGCCTGGTCGAACTGGTCAGCTTCCTCCAGTGCGCGGGCGGCATTGCCGGCATGGTGGGCGTGGTCGATGCGTCCACCCTCCACCAGCAGCACGTATCCGTCCGGATCCTGCGACAGGCGGGTGATGGCCGCGCGCGTCATTTCAGAGATTGACGGTTCGCCGGCCGGATCGTCGGCGCGATCGAGTTCGTATTCCATATGAGACGGCTCGAACAGGGCCAGAACCTTGTCTTCGCTGGCGAAATCCTGCGCTTCGAATCCCTCGCGGTCGATGATGAGTTTATGGGCCGGTTTGGCGATCCAGTCGGCGAGGAGGTCGCGCTGGTCCTTGCGGTCGCTGGTCTTGCCCGGATATTCGGGATCCTCGGCGCCGCCTGTCAGGAAGGCCGAGCGCCCGCCGCCCATGGCGACTTCAAATCCGTCCCCAGCCGGCCAGTCGATGAACTGGGTGGCGATATCCTCACACGACCCGGCCGCTGCGCCGCCATGGCCGACATAGGCTTCCCAGTCTCGATTTGGCGTCTTGGAATAGGCTGCCCCCGGGGTTGCGTGTGTCAGGCGGGCGGTGGTGACAAGGCCGGTGGCGAGGCCCGCCTGTTCCGCGATCTCGAAGATGGAGTCGGTCTTGTGGCCCTCAATGCTGGCGCAATTGTCATAGGCGGCATCGCCAGTGATCCCGAGCGTGCGGGAATTGGTTTTCACACCGCTCATCATGGCAGTGGCGGTCGACGCCGAGTCGGCAATCTGGGCGTCATGGCTGTAGGTCTTGGACAGTGCGGAGTAGGGCAGCTGCTCCATTGTCAGCTTGTAGGATTCTCCATCGACGCCGCGCTTCTGGCCCGCATAGATGCGGGCGGCTGTCACGGTCGGGATGCTCATGCCGTCGCCGATAAAAAGAATGACATTCTTCGCCGGGCGCAGTCCGCGCGCGTCAATCTTGGTGTCGATCGCGGCCTGCGCGTTGAGATAGTAGTCGTTGTCGGCCTGCTGCGGCACAGCGGCTTCCCGTGCCAGCGTGGCCACCGGTGAGGCAATCGGTTCCGACACAGCGGCATCTGCCGTTTCGGTTGCAGCGGGCGCGGCCGCGCATCCTGCGATCACAAGAGCAATTAAGGGCAGGGCAGTGAGTGTTTTGCGCATGAGGGCCTCCGAGAAATTCGATTCTACTGCGTCGTAAGGAGTTTGTGTGACGGTTTTCCCTGTCAGTCGACTGCAACACGCGGTTTACGGCCGCGCTGGGCCAGCCAGACGGCAAACAGGATGACGACACCGCCCATTGCCTGCAGACCGGTCAGAGATTCTCCGAACAGGCGCCAGGAGACGGCTGCGGCGACAACAGGCTGGACGAGAACAAGCAGGCCCGCGACGGCGGCGGACGTTCTGCCAAGTCCTGTCACAATCAGGGCCTGACCGGCGATCTGAGAGACGAGCGCCAGGAAGATCGGGACCTTAAAGCCCGCCAGGGATTGGGGCAGGAATGTTTCTCCCGTGGCCAGAACAATGCATCCGGCGACAATGATTTCCACCAGGGTCAGCCAGAAGATCGCCTCGATCCCGCCGATGGAGCGCCGGGCGATGTTGGAGCAGAGCATGTAGCCACTGACGAGGAAGGCGGCGGCCACAGCGAAAAGGTCGCCATGAAGATTGCCCTTGCCGTCTGCGCCTCCACCAAGGGACAGGGCGGCGGCCCCTAGAATGGCCAGCGCGGCCGCCACGAACCAGAAGGCATGCGGGCGTTGCTTCAGGAAGAACCATGCCCCGAAGCCGACGAGGACATTGCCGAGGTTCACGATGAAGGTGGCATTCGAAACGGTCGTCAGGGTCAGCGCGTGATGCCAGAGCGCTATGTCGAGCGTGAAGAATGTTCCGGCAAGCAGGATGAACCGGTTCGGCAGGCGTGGCGCGCGCCGCTCGATCACGAAAACCAGCGCCAGCAGCAAAGGCAGGGCGAAGACATACCGCCAGAAGGCAATCGCCTGCGGCCCCAGTTCGTCGAGGCCAAAGCGCAGGCCAATGGGGGCAAATCCGATTCCAACACCGCCCGCCAGAACCATCAGCGGCCCGGTCCAGGAACGGGGCGTGGGCGGGGCGGCAGGTATGGCTGTCATGAATTGCCTGTCATCCGGCGAAGGTCGTCCGGCGTCTTGCCTTCATCACGCCATGCGCGCAATCCCCTGTCGCCAGCGCGTTTGGACAGTTTCTTGCCGTCCGGCCCCAGGATCAGCGGATGAAACCGGTAGACCGGCAGGGGCCAGTCCATCAACGCCTGCAGCAGAGTATGCACGGCCGTCATTTCCCGGATATCTTCGCCGCGAATGACATGGGTCACGCCCTGCAGGGCATCATCATGACAGCAGGCGAGGTGATAGGAGGTCGGTGTCTCCTTCCGGCCGAGGACGACATCGCCAAAAGGACGGGGATCTGCCGGCACGGCGCACGCGGCGCCGGTACTCTCATCCAGATAGCTCAGCCTTGTATAGCGTGGCCCCAGGGCATCCCGGGCGGCTGCCAGGGACAAACGCCAGGCATACGCCTCCCCCCGGGCGATGCGGGCGTCTTCTTCGTTGGCGGGCAGGGGGCGTCCGACAAATCCCCCTTCATCCGGCCGGGCGCCAGCCGGCATGGCCGCGGCGATCTCACGGCGGGTCCGGAAACAGCGATAGACGAGTCCCCGACGACGCAAATTCTGCAGAACGGCTTCATATTCGTCGAAATGCTCGGACTGGCGGCGCACCGGCCCGGTCCAAGCAAGGCCAAGCCATGTCAGGTCTTCGAGGATCTCCGTCTCATATTCCGGGCGGCAACGGGTCTGGTCGATGTCCTCAATCCGCAGCAGGACCTGACCACCAGCGGCCTTGGCGGCGTCCCAGACATGGAAAGCGGAGCAGGCGTGACCAAGGTGCAGGTAGCCCGTTGGAGACGGCGCAAAACGGGTCACGAAATCCGTCATTTCGTTCTGTTTGCCTCCCGCTGCCGACCCTGATCCAGACGGCATGCTGTGCGATAGGCCTCGCCCGCGTCAACAGCGTTTCCCTGTTGCATGGACGCTTCAGGAACCGTATCGCCATGAGGCTTGAGAGGTCCTATTTTCATGCCTGTGACGGACTGGCTGACAGCGGCGGAAACCTGGGCGGGAGCCCATGTGCGGGAGACCCAGTTTCTCGCAGTGTTGGGCCTTGTTCTGGGCGGTCTGTTTGCTGCCTTTCTCGTGCTCCTGATGTTTCGTCTGTTTGTGCGGCTGGTCCGGCGCCTCAGCGATGTGGCGGCTGCTCGCGCGCTGCGCAGGGACAAGACGCCCGGCTATCGCATCATCCTGGCGTGTCCGGCCGGTGGGAAACGCGGCGCCACGCTGAAATGGCTACAGTCGGCGTTGGCGGATCATCTTTCCTCATTCAATTTCGGTGCGCCGTTCCGGATCATGCGGATGAGTGTGCTGAAAGGTGGCCTGGCGCCTGAGACGATTGCGCGGGCGCGCAGGCGGATGGCCGCAGCGGACGCAGATCTGTTCGTGTGGGGCGAACGCAATGGGCGAAAAGAGGATGGTCTGGCCCTGCACGGTCTGACGCGGGGAGGGGGGCTAAGCCCGGCAGATGCCCGGTTGTTCACCTTGCGCCTGCCGGGCCGCGACAATGCGCTGGATGGCGAGATGCCAAAAATCGCAGCATTCCTGCTGGCCAAGAAACTGCAACCCGGGCTTGGCAATCCGCAATCCTTCCGTCCCGAGAAAATCAGCCTGCTCGCTGAAGTGCTGTCTGGCATGCTGGACCATGGTGGCCCCATGCCGGCGGCGCTCCGCAATGAGATCGAGGGAGATTTCTGCGCTTCGGCTGTCCATGTCGCGGAAGCGGCGGGCGACCTTGCCGGGCTGGACCGTGTCATCGCGCTGCGCCGGGAACACCTGACCGAAGGGGCCGTCCGGGCCAATCCGGAACGGGCGATCCAGGCCCGGATGGATATCGGCAGGGCGCTGCTGGCGCGGGCCGCGAAAAAGTATGAGGCCGAATTGGTGCGCGAGGCGATCGGCCATCTTTCTCAGGTCGTTGAAGCGCTGAGAACGGATCCGTCCATCATGCGCGCGCAGGCGGCCTCTGATGCCATGTTCAAGGCGCAGAGCCTGATGGAAACGCGCAAACGTTTTGCGGTGAATTTCGGAACCTAGACCGGCAAACCTCAGACTGAGAGGCCGACCGGGCATGACACGCCGGTCCCGCCAATTCCGCAATATCCGGCCGGATTCTTGGCGAGATATTGCTGGTGGTAGTCCTCAGCGAAATAGACCTTTTCCAGAGGGGCCACCTCGGTCGTGATCTTCCCGGCAAGGCCCGCCTCGGCAAGGGAGGTTTCGTAAGCCGCGATCATCCGGCGCGCCGTATCCGCCTGTGCCTCACTGGTCGTGTAGACGGCGGAACGGTATTGGGTGCCGACATCGTTGCCCTGGCGCATGCCCTGGGTCGGGTCGTGGCTTTCCAGGAAGAGTTTCATCAGGCCTTCGAAGGTCACCACCGCCGGATCAAAGATGACATCCACAATCTCTGTATGGCCGGTTTGGCCGCTGCAGACTTCCTCATAGGTTGGGTTGGGCGTGTGCCCACCCGCATAGCCGACGCGCGTAAGCCAGACCCCGTCCTGTTCCCAGAACTTGCGCTCAGCGCCCCAGAAGCAGCCAAGACCAAACACGGCCCGCTCAAAGCCTGCCGGAGTATCGGCCAGCAGGTCCCGGCCATTCACGAAATGCGTGTCGGCGGTCGGAATCGGGTGGTCCCGGCCCCTCAGCGCGGTTTCGGGTGTCGGCATCGCAGCGGGTTTACGTGTGAACAGCATGGCGGCCTCCTTCAGCTGTTCTTTTATATGGGACCTTGCTGCTGCAACGGCAATCACAGTCTTGCGAGGCGCGTCCCCATCAGTTAGAGCGTCCGCTGCTGGTTTGGTGAGGTGGCCGAGTGGTCGAAGGCGCACGCCTGGAAAGTGTGTAGGCTAGCAATAGTCTCCAGGGTTCGAATCCCTGTCTCACCGCCAGCCAGATCTTCGGACAGAGAATACGCGCCCGCCCGCGCCGACAGCCTTTCACAGGGAAGTTCAGCGGATTGGTTGAGGTGACGTTCTGGACGTGTGGCGTGACTGGCTGTCCAAACCGATGAAATCTCTGCACATTGCGCAAAATTCCGGCTTGTTATGCCGGTAAAACCACGTTCAATCGCTCTTGCGTATGAGGGGGCTGGCAACTTGGTTTTCGGGAAACTTTATCGGCCGTTGATGGCCTTGTTTGCGGGTCTGCTGCCGCTCACCGGGTGTCTGTCCATGCCGGGCGAGACGCCGCAGCCGACGCGCCCGACTGCCCCGGTTTCAGCCAGTACACCTGATACGGCCGCATCCGGTGAAGCTAAAGACTCTCTGGCGGCGGGGCGCGGGCGGTTCACGCTTGCGGAGTGGGGCGGGCCTGACCTGCCCGTATGGACTTACGCGCCGGTTGGGCGGGACATAACCAACATGCCAATTGTGATTGTCATGCATGGGGTCGGGCGGGACGCAGACCGGTACCGCGACGAATGGAGTGCGCTGGCGCAACTGGAAGGGTTTATTGTCGCCGCGCCCGAATTCTCGAAAGCGGACTGGCCGGGCGCCGCAGGTTACAATTTCGGGGCCGTACGCGCGGCTGGCGGTGTTGAGAGCAGACCGGAAGCGGAGTGGGCATTCTCCGCCATTGAGCCATTGTTTGAAGCCATTGTCGTCCGGACCGGCAGCCGTCAGCACGATTATGTTATTTTTGGCCACTCCGCGGGCGCGCAATTCGTGCACAGATTTCTCTTCTACAAACCCAATGTGCGGGTGAGGCGTTATATCGTGGCCAATGCGGGCTGGTACACCATGCCGGACTATGACGAGGCCTATCCCTATGGCCTGGCGAAGGCGGATGTCCCCGAAGGCAATCTTAAGGCCGCTCTGGCGAAAGATGTCGTTGTCCTGCTTGGCACGCAGGATATCGATCCGAACGATCCCAGTCTTCGCCGTTCACCCGAGGCGATGCGCCAGGGTGCATTTCGCTTCGCCAGGGGGCAGGCTTTCCATGAGGCTGGCAAACAGGCCGCTGCGCGGCTTGGCGTGGATTTCAACTGGCAGATTGCCACGGTGGAGGGGGCGGTCCACTCCAATGGCCAGATGGCATTCGGTGCTGTGCCACTTATTGTGGATCCAGTGTTTCTGGTTGCACCGTAGACAGAAGAGAGCCTTTTTGCGCGAGCGTGGGGGTATCAGGGGAAATTCGCCATGCGGCGCGCGTCAGCGGCTGACATGGGTGTCAGGCCGAGATTCCTGAACGCCGCAGCGCACATGCTGACAAGATCTGCATTGTCTTGCGCAAGAGTGCCATCGGGGCGGTGCAGACCATTCTCGAAACCGACTCGCACATGCCCACCCAAAGCAGCAGCGGCCGTCAGGATCGAAATCTGCGCCGTCCCGAATCCGCAAACCGCCCAGTCCGGCAGGGCTTCGCCCTTGGTGTGAAGGGCGCCCATCAGTTTGAGGAAGGCCCGTTGCCAGTCCTCGGGATGCGGTGTGTAGCGCCCGATGACCAGAAGAATGAAGGGGTGGGCCTCCGGCACGACACCTTCCGACCAAAAACGGCGGAAGCGCCGGAGGTCTGCCTCATCATACAGGATATGCTGCAGCGCGATGCCTTCGCGCTGACAATCCGAGAGGAATTGCGCGTAGGTCTGCACGTCGCCTGCCTGATCGCTTGGGCAGAGCTCCCGGAGGGCGACAGAGCAGGCTTCCGGACGGACGGCTTCGACCGTGCCGATCTGTTCATCCCGGCTGTAGATCCCGCACGCTTCTGTCGTGATTTGAATAATTAGCTGGTCGCCGACAGCGTCCCGGATCGCCGACACAGCGTCCTGATAGCGGGTCGGATCCAGGCTGTGCCCGCCCGCCTCATCACGGACATGAAGGTGCAGGAGGCCTGCGCCTGCCGCAACGATCTCCCGGGCGGTTTGCGCAATCTCTTCAGGGCGGATCGGAAGCGCAGGATGATCAGCTTGGGTACGGCGGGCGCCATTCGGGGCTACGCCGATCAGGCGGCGATTGGTCATGCCACTTCCGCCAGGACGGTGGATATTGCGCGGGCGAGACGGGACGCGACTTGTTCGAGGTCTGACCGTTCTGCGATGTAAGGCGGGGCGATCAGGATGTGATCGCCGGATCGTCCATCAACGCAGCCGGAATTTGGATAGACGATCAGGTCTTGCGCCATGGCGGCCTTTTTAATGGCGGCGGCCAGCTTCATCTCGGGCGGGAAGGGGGTCTTGGTTGCTGTATCGCGAACAAGCTCGACCCCGATCAGGAGGCCGCGGCCGCGAATCTCCCCGATCATGCCCGTCGGGCCAAGCGCCTGGTGGAGCAGATCCACGAGCACAGGATGTAATTCGAGGACGTGCTCAAGCAGGCTCTCCTCTTCAATAGTCCGTTGAACAGCAAGGGCAGCTGCGCAGGCGGTCGCATGGCCGATATAGGTGTGTCCGTGCTCGAAGTAGCCGGGGCCTGAAACGATCGCATCATAAACCTCGCCTGACGCCAGCACGGCACCGATGGGCTGGTAGCCGCCGCCCAGTCCTTTCGCCATGGTGATGATATCCGGGCGGACATTTTCCTGCTCCACGGCAAATAGGGAGCCTGTTCGTCCCATGCCGCACATCACTTCATCCGCAATGAACAGGACGCCATAGGTCCGGCAGATTTCCGAGATGCGCTCGAAATAACCTGGCCCTGCGGTTACGGCGCCGAGGGTCGCGCCGACAACCGGCTCTGCAATGAAAGCGGCGACATTTTCGGGGCCTGCCGCGAGGATTTCGGCTTCCAGCTTGTCAGCGGCCCGGCGGCCATAGGCGTCCGGCGTTTCGTCTGCATGCTGGTGGCGATAGGCGTAGCACGGATCAATGAACCGGCACGGTGCGAGAATGTCGAGATAAGGTGCGCGCCGTCCGGGATTGCCGCTTACCGAAAGCGCGCCGATGGTCGCGCCATGATAGCTCTGATCGCGGGAGATGAAGACGGACCTGGATGGCTCTCCGCGCGCGACATGATAGGCGCGGGCGAGCTTGAGAGCCGCTTCCGTTGCTTCAGATCCTCCGGAGCAGAACATAACCCGGGGCGCGTCGATGGGCGCGCGGATCGCCAGAAACTCGGCCAGCTGCTCACTGGGTTCATTGGTGAAGAAGGCTGTGTGGGCAAACGCCATTTTCGACGCTTGCTCGCGGATCGCTTCAATCACACGCGGATGCCCGTGCCCCAGCGCAGATACAGCGGCGCCACCGGATGCGTCCAAATAACGCCGGCCATTCGAGGCTTCCAGCCAGACTCCCTGGCCGCCAATGGCCGTTGGCAGCGAAGCTCCGGGTGAACGGTGAAATATGGATGTCATGGCTGCCTCCCTGATTTGGCTGGACATAGGCTCAGGACCAGGTATTCGTCAAATACAAGAAATTTCCATATGTATAGATATTGGTTATGGTGTGATATGCTCAGCTACCGGCAGGTCGAAGTCTTCCACGCGATTATGATGGCGGGCAGCGTCAGTGGTGCGGCCGAGCGGCTCGGGCTCTCGCAGCCCTCCGTATCCAAGACACTACAGACAATGGAATATGACCTTGGCTATTTGCTGTTCGACCGGATCAAGGGCCGGCTGCAGCCAACCGAGGAAGCGCGGGCGCTTCTGCAGGAGGCCGAGCGGGCCCGTGAGGCATTGCAGGATGTGCGGTCGTTCGCGCGCAGACTACGCCACGGCGAGGACAGCAAGCTGCGGGTGACCGCAACGCCCGCCCTTGGCCTGCAAGTGCTGCCGGAAGCCGTCTCGCGATTCCGCGAATTGCAGCCGCGAAGCCTGTTCGACATCTCCACCCACCATTCGGGGGCTATCCTCGATACCATTTCCCGCAAGAGTTTTGGCTTCGATGTCGGTTTCACCTTCGGAGCCGAAGGGGCAGAATCGCCGGTGGGATCTGTAGAGATCGGCTCAGTTTCGCTTGCATGCGTCGCCAAGCGCGGCGTCCTCGACAATTACCCGGAAGAGATTGGCCTCGAGGATCTGGCGTCCCTGCCAGTCATCAGCCTGCACGAGAGTGAGCCGCTCGGCCGGCTGCTCGCAGAGAAGGCTCGCGAACTCGGACTGACCCTGGATACCCAGATACGAGTCCAGACTTATGGAATCGCCTGTGCGCTCGCCGAGCGTGGAGGCGGGCTTGCCATTGTCGATGCGATGACCGCAGTCGGTCATGCGCAGAATAATCCCGCCGTTGATCTTCGCCGTTTCGATGCGAGCTTGTCCCTGCCGGTGACCGCTATCTACCCGCTCGCGCGCGGATTGCCTGTAAACACAAGGCGGTTCGTCGATGCATTCGCCGAGGTGCTTGATGAGAAGCATGCGAGCTTCCTCGACCGGTCAGCCATAAATCCGGATATGGATATATAACTAAAACGAATAAGATTTTCTATTCGTTTGTCTTGGGTTATGGGTGTCCGTGATAGGACGTGCCCCGGATACGAAAAGAGCAGGGCCGGCCTCGACAGACTTAATGCGGGGAAGGATCCACAAAAATGAAGATTGTAAGACCAGCACTGCGTGCATTGCTCGTTGCCGGCGTGGCCGGTTCGGCGCTGACTGCGGTGGCACAGGAAACCGGTACAACTCCAACCGGAGATGAAACGCGCGTCGAGGACAAGATTGTCGTCGTCGGCTCATACATTCAGGGCGTGGGAGACTCCGGCGCGCTGCCGGTCACCGTTCTGAATCGCGAAGAACTGGATGTCACCGGCGCCTTGTCTACCGGCGACTTGCTTGTGAACATCCCGTCTGTCGGCGACATTGAATTCACCGACGGGAACACCGGCACAAACGGAGCCCGCGGCGATGTCACCGGCATCAATCTGCGCGGCCTGGGTTCTGGCCGGTCGCTGGTTCTCGTCAATGGCCGCCGCATCACGGGTCACCCGCAGTCCGAAGCAGTCGACGGCGTTCCGGTGACCTTCTTCAACGTGAACACCGTTCCCTCGACACTGATCGAGCGGGTCGAAGTGCTGCGCGACGGCGCATCGGCCCTTTATGGGTCCGATGCGATTGCAGGCGTCGTGAACCTGTCGCTGTTTGGTGATTATGATGAAACCTACATCACCACCCAATATGGTGCATCGACGGAGACCGATTTTGCTGAGTATTCGATCGGCGGCCGCACCGGCTTCGAGTTCAATGGCGGCCGGACGCACCTGACCATCGGCGGCAGCTATTATGGCCGTGACCCGGTCGAGGCGTGCGATGTCAGCGAATGGAATTGCAATCTCGACCGGCGCGACATGCTGCCGGAAGCCTGGCAGGGTGATACGCAGTTCGACAACCGGTCGACGATCGGTCCCTATGGCCGCTTCCAGGTGGGCGTCCTCAATCCGGACGGCACATTTGACGGAACGGCCGTTGCTCAAGATGGCACCAACCTGACTACGTCATCCGGCGTGTTCCATATGCAGCCGGATGATTTTCCCGGCAGCCGCGCTTCCATTGGCGGCGGCGTGTCGATTGACGATGGCTCGCAGGACCGCGATCTGCGCTACAATTTCGCCGAATCGCAGCGCCTGATCCCGGACTCGACCCGCTTTAACCTCGCCGCGACTTTCTCGCATGAGCTTAATAGCGGGGTCGAGCTGTTCGGCGAGGCCATGTACTACGAGTCGGATTCGACCACCCAGCGCGCAGCTGGCCCGTTCGACCAGTCGCTCGCGCTGATCATTGTGCCGGCTTCGAACTACTACAACCCGTTCGGCGCTGTTGGCAGCCCGAACCGCCTGCCGGATATTAATGCGCCTGCGGAAGGGCTCGATATTGTTATCCAGGGCTATCGGCCGCTGGAAATGGGTCCGCGGATCATCAAGGTGGAGCAGGACCTTTACCGCCTGCTCGGTGGTGCACGCTGGGACTGGAGTGGCTGGAACGTCGAAACGGCGCTCGGCTATTCCGAAGCCACGGCACGCGATGAGGAATTCAACCGGATTTCAAAAACGCTGCTGCAGGACCAGATCTCCCTCAGCACGCCGGATGCCTTCAATCCGTTCGGCGGCCCCGATGTGAACTCCGCAAGCGTCCTTCAGGCGGTCCGCGTGAGTTCGGTGCGCTACGGCGAATCATCACTGCTGACGTGGGATGCGAAGGCAACCCGTGACGACCTCTTCTCACTTCCGGGCGGCGATGTCGGCATCGCGGTGGGTATCGATTATCGCAGCGAGGAGATATCGGAAGACAGCGATCCGCGTCTGGACGGCACAATTCAGTTCACGAATGGCGCCATTCCGGACGAGAGCGACCTTGTCGGCGTGTCGGCGACCCGTGACTTCAGCGGCGACCGGGACGTCTGGTCGGCCTTCACGGAACTGTCCATCCCGATTGTCGGTGAGGGTAACCGCGTGCCGGGTGTCTATGCTTTCGACCTCCAGCTGGCAGCCCGGTTCGAGGATTCCTCAGACTTCGGCGACACATTCAATCCGAAGATCTCCGGTCACTGGTTCCTGACGCCGGGGCTTTCTGTTCGGGCGGCTTATGGCGAAGGCTTCCGGGCGCCGAACCTTGTCCAGATCAATCAGGGTACGATCACCCGCCGGAACCAGGGTGATGCCGACCTGTATCGTGAGGACGTCGTCGGTACGCCGAATGATGTTGGCGATACGTATCGCCCATCGGTCCGCGAGGGTAATCCTGACCTGGAAGCTGAAGAGAGCGAAAGCCGCGTTCTCGGCGTTATCTTCCAGCCGGTGGAGGGGCCGCTCGACGGCCTGCGCGTCTCGCTCGACTACTGGAGTGTCGAAACCACCAATGCGATCACAACGCTCGGCGTCGACCGCCTTCTGGATGATGACTTTGCCAGCCTGATCGCCGGTGGAGCAGGTAGCCCCAATGTTATCCGGGGTGGACTGACGCAGGAGGACATCGATGCCTTCGCAGCCTACAATCTGGCGAATCCTTCCGACCAGCGCATGGCCGTCGGTGAAGTGCTCTACGTGATCGACGGATACGTCAATCTCGATGGGCGCGAGGTTGCCGGCTACGATATTGCGGCGTCCTATGATTTCGATACCAATTCGCTCGGCGATTTCGCAATCGGCGCGTCGGCCACCAAGATCGAAACCTATGAGGAAACGCGCGACGGATCCGTGTTCGATGAGTTGCGCCGCAATGGCAATCCGGAATGGCGGGGCAGCCTGTTCGCCCGCTGGAACAATGGCCCATGGAAAGCCGGCGCGCAGTTGCGCTATGTTTCGGATGTCTATGACAGCAGTGCCACCAATGATGACACCGGAGATGTCTGGGAAGTGGATAGCTGGACGAGCGTCAACGGATATGTCGGTTACGGTTTCGAAGGAGAGGGCAGCATCCTGTCAGGCGGCGATGTCCGGCTGGGCGTGCGCAATCTGTTCGACGAACTTCCTCCGAAAGCAGACGAATCCGCTGGCTATCTCTCCGGCCTCTACTCGGTAGAAGGGCGTGTCGTCTATCTGCAGCTTTCCAAGACCTTCTAAGGGGATTGGAGACAGGTTCGGCCGGGGTGACGCGATCCCGGCCGGACACCTTTACGCATGTTCGTTGTCCGTTCGGAGAGAGGTACCTCCATGGCCATGCTGACGCCTTCAGTATTACTGCGGACCATCGGCAGCCTTTTCGGACTTGCGCTGGCCGCGGGCTGTGTGACAGCAGGCTCGCCCGGGCCTGAAAGTATCGGAGCCTTTCAGCTCGGACCGGTCTGTGCCTATGAGTCCCTCCGCTTTGATGGATCCATCGGGACGGGCCGCCTCAATGGCTGCCGTCGCGATGGCCCAGAGACCTTTACATTGTATATCCATCCGGAAGACGCGCCGATCAATCCGAGCAGCTGGTACGCGTTCAGCCTGACAAGCGACACTCAGACCCATCTCGACCTGACACTGGCCTATGCGCACGGACGCCACCGCTACGCGCCGCATATCAGCAGTGATGGCGGGCAGACCTGGCGCACGATCGATAGGATCGAAGGCGCGGACACGGATCGGGCAAGCTTTGGACTGGACATCGCTCCGGGTACGACACTTATCAGCGCACAGCCGCGCAGAAACCTGGCAGATCGCCAGGCGTGGATCGACGGGATCGCGGCCATGCCCGGGGTCACCCGCACGCGATACGGCACTTCCGAGCAGGGGAGATCGCTCGACGGGCTGGAATTTGGCGCTGAGGACAAGCCCGCACTCATCCTGATCGGTGGCCAGCACCCCCCTGAAGTGCGCGGCGCAATCGCGATGGAGAGTTTTGTCGAGCGTCTGCTCGAAGACGATAGGCTTGCCCGCGCGTTTCGCGAGCAGTTCCGCGTCGTTCTCGGTCCGGTAATCAATCCGGACGGGATTGCCGAAGGTCACTGGCGGCACAATTCGCGCGGCGTGGATGTGAACCGCGACTGGGGGCCGTTTACGCAGGCCGAGACCCGCAGCTTTAAAGATTGGATCGACGGCCGGGTTTTCCCGATCGCCTTCCTTGATTTTCACGGCACCTGGAACAGTGTCCTGTACACTTCGCCGGACGAAGGCGAAGGAGACCGTAACTGGTTTCCCGGGGCCTTTCATGCCAGCCTTACCGAGGTGCTTGGTGAGGATGCGCCGGCGCGCGTGCAGGGGCACAATGCCGGCAGCAGCGTCGCCAAGAACTGGTTTCACGAGACCTATGCGATCCCCACTATAACGTATGAAGTCAGTGATGCTGTGCCGCTTGAAGCGGTGCTTTCCAGAGCCCGGCTGAGTGCAGAAATCACCATGCGGCTCCTCTTGGAAGGACCGCCGGACCAACCCGATGATGCCCAGGATGGAGAAATCCCGAAATGAAGTTTGCCCGCCCCCTCGCTGTCTCCGGTACGGTCGCATGCCTGTTCCTTGCGGCGTGTGCCACCTCCGCGTCTGCTCCACAGCTCACCTATGGGGTCGTTTCGTCGGCCTCGCCCGAGGCGACCGCTGCTGGCGTGGAAATCCTTGAGCGCGGTGGCAACGCAATCGATGCCGCCGCAGCGGTCCAGTTTGCGCTGGGCGTGACCGAACCGGCAATGTCCGGCCTTGGCGGGCAGACTCAGATCGTGCTTCAGAAACCGGGCGAACCGGCCATCGTCATCAACGGCACGTCATTTGCTCCTGCCGGTATTCCGGACGTGGTTGCGGAACAGGATCTCAAGACCAGCTATTCCGCGACAACCGTTCCGTCCACGGTGAAAGTCATGGACTTCGCCATGCGCAATTATGGCAGCGGAAATGTGTCCTGGGCAGACACGCTGGCGCCAGCCATCCGGTATGCAGATGATGGTTTCGTCGTCGGTTCATTCCGGGCGCGTGTCTATTCACGCCACGAGACTGACGTGCGCGCCAATCAGACGGTCGCCCGGCTTTTTCTCAATCCGGATGGTACCCTGCCGCAGCTCGGCGATGTCTTGCGCCAGCCTGTTCTTGCCGCGACGCTCCGGCGCCTCGCTGAGGCCGGCGCAGACGACTTCTATACCGGCGAGATCGCCGCAAAGATCGCGGAAGACATGGCGGCCAATGGCGGATGGATCACGCTGGAAGACCTTGCCAGAACGCCAGATCCGGTCGTGATGGCGCCGCTGACAACCACTTATCGCGGCTTTGAGGTTGCCACGCTTCCGCCGCCGGCTGGTGGCTGGGTTGTTCTGCAGGCCTTGAATCTTCTGGAGCAGACGCAGGCTGAAGACCTGGATGAAGCAGATGCGACCCGCGCCGCGGCGCTCCTTGTCGCGCTCGATATTGCGCACACCTCCCGCGCGGAAAATCCTGAACTTGACCTTGTGTCTTTCGGCGCGGACATGTCCCGCCGTATCGACAAGGCGACAGCCGTGGCTCTTCTCGAAGACCGGGATCATGGCGAGACAACCCACTTCTCCGTTGTGGACAAGGACGGCATGGCGGTCTCCGTCACATCGAGCATCGATTCCTATTTCGGCTCTCGCGCGGCCAGCCCGGAACTTGGGTTCCTTTACAACAACTATATGCAGACATTTGAGCTGGCACCGGGCGAGACTTTCTCTCTCGCGCCGCATGCCATGCCGTACTCCTCCATGAGTACCAGCATTGTCTCAAAGGATGGTCAGCCCGTTCTGGTCTTAGGCAGCCCCGGCAGTGCACGGATCATTTCGGCTGTGACCCAGGTGATCAGCCACTGGGTGGATGTTGATGAAGGCATCGAGACGGCGGTCGCCGCCCCGCGCGTTCACGTTGTGATCGACCGCAAGGATGGGCGTGACAATGCTTATGTCGAGGAGATGGTGGAAGGCCTGGATGTCGATGCTCTGGGGTTCGACCTGGCCAATCCTCAGACAGACCTCATTCAGAACGGCCTGAACGCCTATTTCGGCGGTGTCCACGCCATCGCGCTGGAAGAGGGCGGCTGGCGCGGCGCCGCTGACCCGCGCCGGGACGGGACCGTTGGATACGCAAGCGACAGGTAGAACAGGCGTAAGGCAGGTGGGGTGAGGGCTGCTTTTTCACAGTGCGAGGCCGCTCAGCCAGAGCTGTGTAGACAGATCGGTACCGGGAATTGCTCATCTGCGAGAATGAAGATGCGCGCGCTTTCGTCTGGCGGCACCGCCAGCTAGAAGCGGAAAATCTCGGCCAGCCAGCGAAGCAGGGGTCGGTGGATCGTTGTTTCAACGGCCGCGCCGGGCGCGTCCGCATACTCCTCCGACAACCGGATGCTCAGCTCGGCATACCGCTCGGGGTTGAGGTCCCGGCTGTAAAGCTTGTTTTCGCTCGATAGCTGGATCGTCGTGCTGATATCGGCGATCGTCGCGTTCTGGTCCCGCCGGCCATCGGCCAGCCTCACGCTGACGCGCTGGCCGACCTTCAGGCGTCTTGCACCTGCATGGGTGACAAACGCCGAGACCATGCGCGTTTCTCCGATCGCCTCAAGGCGCATGAGCGGCTCGTGCGCCGTCACACGCTCACCCGGTTGGAGGATGATTTCAGACACACGGCAATTACAGGGGCTGACGACTGACAGTTCATCGAGCCGGCTTCTGAGCCCGTCAATTTTGACCTCGGCTGCGGCAATCTCCTGTTCGGTTTCGCGAATGGTCACCTGCAAGGTCGCCGGTTCATATCCCGTTGCTCTGGCATTGCCAGTGAAGTAGCCCGACCGCGCTGCACTGAGTCGCGACCGTGCATCTTCAACATCGCGTTCAGCCTGACCGATACGCTCGGTAATCTCCGCAACTGCCTGTTCCGCATTTGTGCGGGTACTGAGGGGAACGAGACCAGGCGTGGAGACCGACCTCAGCTTTTCCACCTCGGCCATGGCTGCCGAGAGTGATTGCTGTAATTCATCCCGGCGAGCTTGTGCCTTCCGGAGGGCTCGGACCGCCTGAGACGATTCCGTTTCCAGCATACCGCTACGCCCGTCGAGGATAGCATGCAGCCCCTCCAGCCGAACCTCCATGACCCGCTTGTTGGCTTCGGCGTCTGCAAGCTCAGCTTCGAGCGGCCGGTTTGACAAGGTCGCGATCGTTTCGCCCGGCTTCACCTGTGTGCCTTCGTCGGCAAGGATATTCTTCACGACCGATGGTTCCGGTGCACTGATCTCGATCAGCTGCGTGTCTACCCATGCGGCAACACTGCTGACGCTTGTCATGGCCAAGATCGAGGCTCTGGCACTCAACAAGGCCAGCACCGCCAGAAGCGCGAAGATGCCCCGTCGGACAAAAACCTTGCGCCGTCCGATCCGAAGGACGTGGTCGACCTCTTCCTCGCTGGTCGCAGATGATGCGCCTGCGCTGACATTGCGGAGCACACCATCGACGTTTTTGAGTTTACCCGACAAATGCGCGCTGGAAATGAACCCCAGTGCGCGCACTTCTTCAGGAGTCAGACCCGAGAATGTGAAGGCAGCTTCCCGCTTTTCCGGATAAAGCCTCAGAAGCTCTGCATGCGTCTCAAACTTGAATTCGAAATCCGAGATCTGGACAGAGACCGTCGCCCGGACCTTCTCTCCTGCCAACGCAAGTTGACGCACTTCGCCGATCCTGAAACCGCTGAGCGACCAGTCAAGAGCCGGATAGGCGTGACCGTTGATCTCGATGGTCAGAGGCGCGGAATAGCGCGGATACTTGCGTTTGTCGCGACCGGCTGCCTCCATCGCATCTCCAAGCGATACGAAGTCTCCCGCCTCTGCCTTTCCGGCGGGCTTGTTCGGTTGTGCGTCTTCGGGGCGTTTTTCTGCGCTCATAGTATTCCGGGTCACGTTCTGGCAGCGATGGCTGCAAAAGTTATCATTGAACAAATGAAGATCGTAATAACCAGGCCCTTGAGCCAGTCTCCATGAATCGATGTCCGCATCTGGTGGACGGCCGCGGGGCCTGAATCGATATTCTGTCGTGTCCATTTCTGTCGATCGAGATGGAACAAGACCTGGATCTTGATGAACGAGCCCACGAATTGCTGATGCAAAAGCAGCAAAGGCACGAACGGTGAAGCAAGGCCGCCCTGGTGCGCGACATTGACGGTCTGGATGAACCGCGTCGCCAGCACGATGGACAGATAAGCCGGAAGCGCGACCCATTGGCCCTGCAGAAGAAAGAAGGCGAGGAAGATCGGACCGGTCAGGCTGGTCCACATGCTGAGGCGCTGGTCCACGAGGCACCACCAGGTAAATAGCCCCATACGCCGGGGTCCCAGCGTGATCGCCCGGTCGGAATTGCGGAGCATGTTGCCGAACCAGCGCTGCATCAGCTGAGCGGATGCATTCAGGAAGCCGCCTTTCGGCAATTCTTCCATGCAACTGACATAGGTGTCAGGCAGATAGATCATTGCCCATCCGTCCTTAAGGCAGTGATACCAGGTCGACTTGTCATCACCCGTCAGCATCGGGAGTTTCCCAAGCCGCCAATGGTTTAGAATGTCCAGCTGCAGGCGTTCCACAAATGCTGTGTCCAGTGCGACACTTGCCCGGAAAACCGAGAACCGCCCGGTCAGGCATAGAACCCGGCGGGAGAGACTCAGCGAACTCATATACAGATTTCTCAGCGCAAATCGCATGGCGTACCAGGTCTGCGCCAGGGCGCCGCCACGCACTTCGGCCGCGTTGTTGACCGTGAGGGCAGCCAGGTCCGGCATCATGGTGAAGAAGGGACAGGTCTTCTCCATCAGGCCGGGTGTGACGACGGTATCGCCATCCATGAGGACGACGATGCCTTCGCCGGTTTCATTGCTGCGCTGCAAGGCTCGCAGCGCGGCAGCCATTGCGTCGCGCTTCCCGGTTCCGGCCTGGAGCTGGGTTATGAGATCGATATGTCCCGGCAGCTTTGCCTCGTTGAAGATCTGGTGGATGAGGCGGGCATCTCCGTCATCGGTCACCGAGGCCACAACTGTGGCCGGCACACCGTAGGCGGCAAGTTCCTGAAACAGGGAAGAGTAGACGCCAAAATTTTCCGACGCCGACATCTGATAGGAGGTCACAACGACACCGACATGTTCCGGCAGTGTCGAGGGATCGGCGGCGACCGTCGTGGCCTGCCGGCGTAAACGGGGAAAGACCTTGTTCCTGTAGTGCTCCGCCCGCAAAAAATGTGTCAGCTGCCAGCCATATCGCCAGGTTGCGATGAACCCCAGTGGCCAGACGACATGATCTATCCCGTGCACGGGTGATTGCGACAGGGTCACGGCAAGCAGGAACAGGAATGCTGTGACGTAAACGGACCAACTCAGGGAATACGTTGCGAACGACACATAAAGGCGCCGGACTTCATTGCCCGCCCGTTTGACATCGTCGGCCAGCCACCCCGTTGCGTCACTCCATGGCGCAGGAAGGGAAGTTGCCTCTGAACGCATTTAAAACACCGTTTACTCTACAAACTCAGAAGCTTGTCCGGCATTATTATTTATATTGTGTTCCGTTCCTGGTTGCGATGGGCTGGGGCGGACGGGCGAAACGGGCTTGAGGGGCGAGGCTCCCGCGCCCGGTCTTCAATTTCGGAGACGGGTTCGCAAGCGTCTGCCTGCCTTACCAGTCGGCACCTGTTTCCCTTATTCTTCGCTCCAGGTGCCCAGTGCCTTGTAGAGGGCGATGCTGTTCAGACTGTTTTCGAGGTTCGCCTGGATCAGCTGTTGCTGGGCGCTATAGTATTCACGCTGGGCATCGAGGACCGTCAGGTATCCATCAAGACCGGATTTGAACCGTTCTCCGGACAGCTCAAACGTGACTTGCGTATCCTCCGCAAGCTGTTGGAGGGCATTCAGGCGCCGGTCAATCGTGTCAGCAATCGCAGCAGCATCGGCGACTTCCCGGAAAGCCTGCTGGATCGTACTCTGATAAGTCGCAAGGGCGGCATCGGCATCTGCGCGGGCGGCGTCCAGATTTCCGCGCCGCCGGTCAAAGTCAAAAATCGGAAGGTCGATGGCGGGTGTGAAGGTCCATCCGGTCGATCCGTCGTCATTGAAAAGGTCATCGAGTGAGCCGCTGGCTGCACCGACACCTCCCGTCAATGATATGCTTGGGAAATAGGCAGCCCGGGCGGCGCCGATATTTGCATTGGACGCTCGCAGGCGGGCTTCCGCGGCGCGCACGTCCGGTCTTTCCAGCAGGACAAGAGAAGACTGGCCGACGGGCAGGTTCAGCGCGACCGGGGCAGGGAGGAGGCTGACCTCGCCCAGAATCACGGTGGGCAGCGGAGCGCCAACAAGCAATTGCAGGGCGTTGACGTCCCGGCGAACCGCCGCCTCGTACTGGGCCGCCTGTGCCTGTGCCCGCGCAACGGATGCGGAGGCGCGCCGTACGTCCAGTTCGCTGGCGGTTCCGGCTGCAAACAATTCCCGCGTCAGATCGAGACTTTCGGTCTGGCTCTCCGCCGTGCGATTGGCGAGTTTCAAGAGTTCATGGTCGGCAGCCAGCTGCATCCAGGTTTCGGCGACCGTTCCGGCGAGGGAAATCTTTGCGGCACGCTCGCCTTCTTCGCTCGCAAGATATGCCTGAAGGGCCGCGTCGTTGAGGTTGCGAATCCGGCCAAAGAAATCCAGCTCCCATGCGGAGACACCGATCTGACCGTAGGTGCTGTCGTCGAAGCGATTTGCGCCAGTTGTGCCCTCGTCGAACGTGTCGCCGGTTTGTGCACTGGCGCTGGCGCCCACGGCGGGCCAGAGCGCGGAGCGGGAGACGAGCAGGTTTGCCCGTGCCGCACGCACATTGGCGGCAGTGGCGCGCAGGTCGCGGTTCTGTTCCAGCGCTATGCCGATGACCTGCTTCAGCGCGGGGGAGGTGACCACGTCGTTCCACAGGAGGGGCGCGGCGGGTGCCGCATCAGGTGTGGCGCCGGGCAGGTCGGCCGGAACAGGCAGATCACCCGCCTGGTACGTGGGCGCAAGATTGACGCAACCGGCCAGCATCAATGTGCCCAGGGCGGTTACGAGGAGTGCGTTGGATCTCATGCGGGGGTCTCCGCTGGTTTGTCGGGGCCGGAAAAGCGATTGGTGAGTTTGCGGACGATCACATAGAACACCGGCGCAAACAGCAGACTGAATGTCATGGCTGCAATCACGCCTCCCAGCACGATGATGCCGATGGCATTCCGGCCCGCTGCTCCGGCGCCCGTGCTGAGCGCGAGTGGCAGGACACCGAAGCCAAAGGCGAATGACGTCATCAGGACCGGGCGTATCCGCAAGCGCACGGCTTCAATTGATGCCTCGACCAGTTCCTTGCCCTGTTGCTCCAGAGAGCGGGCAAATTCGATGATCAGGATCGCGTTTTTCGAAGCAAGCCCAACAGTGGTCAACAAGCCGACCTGGAAGAAGACGTCGTTGGAGAGACCTGCAAAGCTGGCGCCAGCGACGGCGCCGGCAACACCCAGCGGGGCAACAAGCAGGACCGAGATCGGAACCGTCCAGCTTTCGTACAGGGCTGCGAGACAGAGGAAGACAAACAGAACCGAGATACCGTAAAGGGCCATGGCCTGGTTGCCTGATTCGCGTTCCTGGCGGCTGAGACCGCTCCACGCATATCCGATGCCTTCCGGGAGTTTCGAAACCAGCTCCTCCATCGCCACCATGGCAACACCAGAGCTTTGTCCCGGTGCTGCGGATCCCTGGATGTTGAAAGCCGGGACACCGTCAAAGCGCTGCAGTTGCGGCGGGCCGTAAGTCCAGTTCGTGCTGGCAATTTCACCCAATGGGGCCATTTGTCCGGTGTTTGTCCGGACAAACCAGTCACTGACATCGTCCGGTTGCATCCGGTCCTCTGCAGCGCCCTGCACATAGACCCGCTTGATGCGTCCACGGTCAATGAAGTCGTTTACATAGGTGCCGCCGAAAGCGACGGATAGCAGGTTGGTCGCGTCCGAAATGGATACGCCGAGCGCCTGAGCTTTCTGATAGTCCAGATCAATATTGAACTGCGGGCCGTCTTCCAGACCGTTCGGGCGAACGCCGGTCAGCCGCGGGTCCTGGCTCGCCATGCCCAGCAGTTGGTTACGGATATTCATGAACTCTTCGTGGGTGTAACGTCCGTCATTCTGCAGGAACATGTCGAACCCGCTGGAGTTTCCGAGTTCGCGGATCGCGGGAGGCGAGATGGCGAACACCCGCGCTTCTTCGATCTGGGACAGTGCGCCCATTGCGCGCCCGACAATTGCCTGCACGGAGTTTTCCTTGCCGGGCCGTTCAGACCAGTCCTTCAGCGCTGCGAAGGCGATCCCGTTGTTCTGGCCCTGTCCTGCGAAGCTGAAACCGGCGAGCGCGAAAATACCTTTGACGTTGTCGCCTTCATTCGTCTGATAATAGTCGACAACTTCCTGCATCACATCTGCTGTCCGCTCGAGGCTGGCATTGGCCGGCAACTGGGCGAGCGTGAAGTAGCTGCCCTGGTCCTCGTCCGGCAGGAAGGATGCGGGCAAGCGGATGAAGGCGAACCCTGTCAGGATGATGATTGCGGTAAATCCGACCAGCATGACCGACTTGCGGCGCAGGGCCCGCGTGACGACGGCCTCATAGGCCTGGGAGAGCTTGTCGAACCCGTTATTGAAAATACGTGCCGGGGCCGCCATCAGCGGATGAGCCTCACCATGGCTCGGCTTGAGGATCGTTGCGCAAAGGGCGGGGGAAAGGATAATCGCGACCAGCACGGACAGAGTCATCGCCGAAACGATCGTCACCGAGAACTGACGGTAGATCACGCCTGCCGATCCCGGGAAGAAGGCCATCGGAATGAATACGGCCGAAAGCACAACAGCGATGCCGACGAGTGCGCCGGTAATCTGCTCCATCGACCGGACGGTCGCCTCTCGCGGTGGCAGCTTGTCCTGAGACATCACCCGTTCGACGTTCTCGACCACCACAATGGCATCATCGACCAGGAGGCCAATGGCGAGCACCATGGCGAACATGGTGAGCGTATTGATGGACATGCCCATTATGAGCAGGACGGCGAATGTTCCGAGCAGAACCACAGGTACGGCGATCAGCGGGATAAAAGAGGCGCGGAAACTCTGCAGGAATACGAAGATGACGATAAAGACCAGCCCGATGGCTTCGAACAGGGTCTTCTGGACTTCGTGGATCGAGGTTTCGATGAAGGGGGTGGTGTCGACCGGAAACGCATATTCCATGTCTTCCGGAAAATTGCTGGACATCGCCTCGACGGCGGACTTCACGCGCTCGGCTGTATCCAGCGCGTTGGCGCCCGTAGCGAGCGACACGGCGAAGCCAGTCGCCGGATACCCGTTGAACCGGGAAATGAAGGCATAATTTTCCGCCCCCAGTTCGATATCGGCGACATCGTCCAGCCGGACAGATCCACCTTCCGGTGTTGTTCGCAGGAGAAGGTTCCTGAACTGCTCTGGTGAGGAGAGAAGGGATTGCAGGGTAATGGTGACATTGATCTCCTGCCCTTCGACCGAAGGGGCTCCACCGAGTGCGCCAGATGAGATCTGTGCGTTCTGGTCACGGATCGCCTGCACCACGTCGCCCGGCATCAGATTGTATTCGACGAGCTTTTCAGGTTTCAGCCAGACGCGGATTGCATAGGGTGAGCCGAATGCCGTGACACTGCCGACGCCGTCCAGACGGCTGATCGTGTCATACATGTTGGAGCGGACATAATCGCCAAGGTCTGTCTGGTCGAATGTTCCGCCCGGGGAATACAGGGACGTAATCAGGAGGAAGCCAGTGCTGGCCTTGCTGACCGTCACGCCTTGCCGCTGTACCTGTTCCGGCAGGAAGGGGGTCGCCAGCGACAGCTTGTTCTGCACCTGCACTTGGGCGATGTCCGGGTTCGTGCCCGGACGAAAAGCAAGCGTAAGGGACGCAGATCCATCAGAGCTGGATGTCGAGTTGACATAGTCCAGCCCGTCCAGCCCGGTCATTTGCTGCTCAATGATCTGAGTAACGGAGTTTTCTACCGCTTGTGCGGAGGCACCGGGATAGTTCGCCATGACACTGATCGTCGTTGGCGCGACGTCGGGATACTGTGCGACCGGCAGCGTGCGGAGAGCGAGCCCACCCGCAAGCATGATAAGGATCGCGATCACCCAGGCGAAGACCGGGCGGTCGATGAAGAACTTTGCCATCAGACTTACCTGTGTATGTTATTTCGATCCGCCGCGCGTCTCTTTCGCGGCGGAGGTCTGCTCGCTGGCGGGTTCAGGCTGAACCTTCATGCCGTCGCGGATAGATTGCAGGTTCGCTGTCGCGACCTGTTCTCCGGCATTCAGGCCACTCAGAACCGTCCAGGTGTTGTCAGTATTCTGCTCAACCGTGATCCGTCTCTGCCGGACCGTTCCGTCCTTATCCACAACCATGACGGTGGCGTCGCCAGTGGGCGTGCGGGAAACAACGGACTGAGGCAGGGTCGCCACGTTCTCATAATATCCGGCGACGAACTTGGCCCGGACGAACATGCCCGGCAGTATCATGTCTTCGGGATTGGGAACGACAACCCGCACGGCCACGGTGCCTGCACTTTCTTCAACATTCACTTCGCTGAATTCGAGGTCGCCTGCCTGAGGGTAGGGGGTTCCGTCGCCCAGAATGATGTCGACGGGGACCGTGTTCTGGTCGGTGGTTGCGATTTCGCCGTCCGCAATCTGTTGGCGCCAGCTGAGGAGGCGTGCGCTGGACACGGTCAGGTCGACATAGATCGGGTTGGTCTGCAGGACGCGGGCGAGTGGTTCAGTCTGGTTCTGAGTCACAAGGGCGCCCTGCGTAACGGACGAGCGGCCGATACGCCCTTCGATCGGGGAAGAGATCTTGGTGCGCGCCAGATCAATGCGCGCGCGGTCGAGGGCGGCTTTCTGAATACCGATGTCTGCATCCGCCTGGCTGGCAGATGCGACGGCCTGATCGTATTCCTGTTGGCTGACGGCATTGATGCTGGCCAGCCGTTCGAAACGTGCAGCCGTTTCGCGGGCAACGGCAGCGGTGGCCTCGGCGCGCGTCAGGGCGGCTTCGGCACTACGAACAGCGGCAGAATATTCAGCGGCGTCTATCTGGTATAGCGCCTGGCCCTTCTTGACCGTGTCGCCTTCCTTGAACAGGCGCTCGCTGATGATGCCGGTGACCTGCGGACGGATCTCCGCTTCGGCATAGGCGCGGGCACGTCCGGACAATTCAATCACATTCGGCACGTCGGTCAGGCGGACCGTCATGGTCTGGACGACGGGTGCGGGAGGTGCGGTCGCTTGCTGCCCGGCCGTCTCACCACCGCAAGCGGCGAGCACGATGGCCGTGGCGAGCAAGAGGGCTGGCATGCTCTTCTTGGCGGTCTGCATGAAAGGATCCTTGACGGCGTATTGGGAGGAAGGCTATCAAAATAGAATGAACGCTCTATCTAATGGTGCGGCGCACAAAGTCAAGGTGCAGATAATTAACGAGGGGGAGTAAAAACAGATGGGTGAAATGCCCGTGTCGAAGACGGCTGCAAAACGCGAGGCGCGGATCTGCGAGATCCTCTCCTGTGCAGAAAAACACTTTTCAAACAAGGGATTCCATGGTGCCGGCATTTCCGGTATCGCGGCTGATTGCGGTATCAGCGTGGGGCATCTCTATCACTATTTTGGTAGTAAGGATGAGTTGATCCTGGCGGTTGTGAAATCGGAGATGGGACGTCAGGACGAGAGTATCACTGCCTTCGAAGACCTGTCTCCTGAAAACCTGCGGTTGGAAATGGCTGAGCTTACGACAGCAATTTTTTCGACCGACGCGGAGCCTTTCCGGACGGTCCTGAACTTTGAAATCCTGGCCGAAGCACAAAGAAACCCTGAAGTTGCGGCAATTCTTCAACAGCAGGATACTCAGATGCGGCGCCGATTCGTGTCCATACTTCGGCGCGCGGGCATCGATGACCCTGAAACGCGGACGGAACTGATCTTCACCATCTTTTCCGGCCTCTCGGCGCGGGCTCTGCGTCATCCGGAACAGGAACGCGCGGCGTTGCTGGAAGTCATTAAGGACGTGATCCTGAAAATCCTGGGTGACAAGCCGGTGACGTCCAGCGCAGCATGCGCCTGAGTCAGGGCGAGACAGGCAGGCGAGGGTAAAATGGAAAAGACGGCGGAAACGGCAACGGGGCCTCTGGCGGGGCTTCGCGTGCTCGAACTCGGCCAGCTGATTGCGGGACCGTTCTGCGCGCAGCTCTTTGGCGACATGGGCGCCGATGTCATCAAGGTCGAGGCGCCGGGGCAG
>MDTD01048813.1_pt1 | contig 57504 bp, 37 predicted proteins | sample 811221 | NCBI WGS metagenome assembly MDTD01 (sample SAMN05326646, study PRJNA326480) | marine metagenome | isolation source: seawater | place: Pacific Ocean: South West | collected 2011
CAGAAAGACCGTCACCGCCATGGATGTCGTCTACGCGCTCAAGCGCCAAGGCCGCACCTTGTACGGTTTCGGCGGCTAATCGCGCTCTCGCGCGTACGCCGACGCTCGCGTGTACCATACATAAACTTAGCATCTAGAAACAGTTTAATTAGCCATCAGAAAACACTTTGGTGATTCACGTCGTGTACGTCTCTCCCTTGATCCGCGTTCTCGTCGTCAGGCGCCGTGCACGTACACTATTGTCTTTAGTCACAACAAGGTTTGTCTACTACATAAAATCTGCGAGTGCTACTATTGGGTCAGAGGTCTAAGCAGCGGTGCCCTCGAGTGTCGTCCTCGCGACGCCGTCGAAAGCGTGTTGCATCTCGTGCCACTTCTGTGCCATTTCGTGCACGTGAGGCCCGTTGAAGATGCACATCACTGTGCAGTCTTCGCTGTACTCGAGTTGCGTGAGCAGCTTCGGCGTGATGACAAAGCACTGCGGCGTGCCCGGCGCGCTCGCCGCGTCGACCATGCGCTTGAACACCTTTCGCTCATTTCTCGCGTCCATGCCTTGATTGATTTCGTCCACGACGCGGAACGGCGCTGAAGTGAATGCCTGCAGCGCGATCATGTACAGCATCGTCGTGACGGAACGCTCGCCTCCGGATTGACGATGCGCATCGAGCAGGTGCATGTCTTCATTGGCTCGAAATTTGACGCGAATTTCGAGAGAGTACTGTTTGAAGTCATCGCCAAATCCATTGTGATCCCTAGAGCCATCGCCAGATAAGTTAACCTGCCCGGCACAACCGATGCGCGCGAAGTTCTCTTGAAACTGTTCGCTAATCTTTTGAACAATCTCTTGCAGTTGGGGGAGCCACTGTTCCTTCTTCATAGTGATGGCTTGTTGTTTCACCGCGAGCTCAGACTTTTCAGTTTCAAGAGTGCGTGTGAGAGCGGTCATCTCCGCTCGTCGCTTATTGAACTCATCCAAAACAGCCGGATTGTGACACAAAATGGCATCCGCTTGACCCCGCAGAGTGTCGATGCTGTGTTCGAGCTCTTCGACGGTGTTTGGCCACCCCTCGAAGCGCTTTTCGATTTCAGGTGTGAGCTGCACGACATTGATCGCCTGCTGTTTCAATTCTGCCGCGGTGTCTCTGATGTGGTGAAACTTTGATCTGATATCATCGCGCTTCGCCTTCGCCACGGCCGCTTTCTCTTCTATTTCTCGCAACGAGCTCTCCATGCGTTGCATTCGTGCGGAGGTCTCGACACTCTCGAGACAAGTCAACGTCAGCTTTGTCGCAGCTTCGTGGCCATTGACGATGGTATCGAATAATTCCATCGCGCACGCGACGCGTTCCGCGGTGATTCTGTGTTGATCCTCTTTGATTTTTTTCTCGGCGGAAGAAAAGTCGGCCGATTTTTCCTCATCTGCCAGGAGCAGTTTGTGCTGCTCAATTTGCTTGAGGGTGGTTTTACGGCGCTTTTCTGGTTCTTCGGCGAGCTTGTTGAGATCACCTCGTTGTTTTGAAATTCGCTGTAATTCGCTTTGTCTTTCACTGCGCACCTGCCTGATGTGTTCACTTTTAGCAGTGCACTCGCGCAGTTTCGCCTCTGCCTCTGCGAGTCTTTGTTTAATGTCGTTGATGTTGTTATTGGATTCGCGAACGAACAGTCTTGTCTGACGAATCGGCGCCTGACTCATCGTAAAGGCTGATACATCGTAACGCGACCTTCGCGTGACATAAACACCGCTAGGACAGTAAATCTGATCGGCCAACTTGGATCGGAAGAGTTGATTGACACTCTCCGAGTTGAGCGTGTTGTTTCCTACCAACACCCGCGAAATCCGATGCGTGTCATTTAAAGCTCTCTTCACCGCAGATTTAGCCTTGAATACATTGTCCAAAGTGTTGACCACGCCTGCGCGCTGAAGATCGGCGCTCACCACGCCTGGAACATGTTGCTGCAGACTGCGTGGCGTCCAAACGTTGATCCCAAACTGCTTCATGGCATCGCTCACCGAACGCTCATCGCGCTGATCGGTGACGATGAACGTCGCAAGCGCGTGTAGACCAAGATGTTGCTCAACATAGCCCGCATACGTCGGATCATTGACTTCTATCTCCGCCAGCAATGGGCCTAGAACTTCACCGTGGAACGTTTGCTTGTTGCGCTGCACCCACTCATCGGCGTCCTTGATGCGATTGAATCGAGGGTGTTTCGAAAGTTGTTCGATTTTCTGCATACGAACCGATTCAATCGCATTTTTTTGCTTCTTGAGAACGCTGACTCTTTCTTCTACCGGACGTCGTGCGTGTTCCACTCGTTGGTATTCGTCGTCGGCGGCGCGAATTTCATTTTGTTTGGCATTCGCAGCTTCTCTCAATCTTCTGCGTTGTTCGTCAATATCATCTGGAACCTGCGGCAAATTATCGAGTTGCGACTCGGAGAATTCAATCAACTTGAGACGCTTTTCCACTTTCTGTTTAGCATCAATCGCATCTCTTCTCGCTTGGCTAAGCTGCTTTACTAATCCATCGTAACGACCGCCAAGCTTGTTGAACTTTGCATCCGCTTTATTGATGTCATCCTTGAGCCTGAAGTTAGTTTTACGACCCTTGGCGATTCGAGCGACCGCCTCGTTGTAGGGCTTTTCCACATCTTTGTATTCCTTGACCTTTTCGCCGTGATCCGCTTTGATTCTGTTCACCTTCTCTTTGGCGCTGGTGTACGCATTTTTGAGAATGTGGTACTCCTCAGCCGCTCTGTCAAACTTCAGCCACGGAATCTTCTTCGCCATGTCATCGGCTTTTGTGATCAATTCTTCTCGCTCTTGCAATCGCTTCACGTCGCGCTCCAAGCTTTCGTTGTCTCGCTCTAACTTGACCATTCGCGCCGTCTTCTGGTCAACCGAACGCTCCAAGTCTGCGATACCATTCTTCATCTGCTTCAGCGTGTCGTGCATCTCGTACATTTCGGCGTTACCGATCGCCTTCTCCGTCTCCATGAGCAACTCTTGCGGGTTGAGCATCGAAAACGCCACCACTCTGTCCTGCGGAAGGAAAGAGCACAAGTTGTCCAACTGCATGTTCAATCCCTTCATCTCCTTGAGAATCTGCTCGTGCTTAACCACGACCCCGTTCAACTTCCACACGGACTGACCGCCTGCACGATTCTTAAAGTCTCTCCGCACGACGATCGGTCTCCCGACCTCTCGTCCCCGAAGCGTGATCTCCGTGTACGCACTCTCCTCGCCTCTCTTGACGAAATCCCCTAACGACCCCGCTCGCCCCAACAGATTCGGCGATCCACCGAGTCCGACGCACACTGCGCACACGAACGCGCTCTTCCCGGTTCCGTTCGGTCCGAGCACGACGTTCAGCCTCGGTCCCGGTTCGAACGTGACGTCCTTGTGCGTCATGAAGTTGTGCAGCCGCACCTTCATCAGCGCTCCGGGAACGTACGCGCGCTCATCGTATCGCGCCTCCGTCTTCGTGCGCTTGCGCACGGGACCGTCCAGTTCGCGCCCGAAGTCACCGCGCGCCATGATCGCGCGCGGCGTCCGCAACGAGGCGACGATTGCGGTCGACAGATGAGAGATTCAAAAGCTGTCAAATGACGAATGGGGGTGTTTCACCGTTCGTGAAGCAAAGAATAACAGTTTACCCATACGACTGGTTTAGTGTTCGACGAGCGCCGCGATGAATCCGCAGACGCGCGCGCGATGACGACGCCGACGCGCGCGTCCGGCACGGATGACGTGTCATACAGCGGTCATCTCGGTGCCTTCACCGATCGCGGCGGTGCGACGTCCGTCGCGAGCGAGGCGAGCGACAGCGACAGCGTCGCGAGAGCCATCGCGCAGCGCGTGCACGTGGCGAGCAAACTGGCTGAATATAAGCGTCAGGAGAAGCTGTCTCGCGTGCGATTGGCGATAGAGCAGGCGAAACACGAGACGAATGTGTTGATAGAGGACGGCGTCGACGCGTACGCGCTGGAGGAGAAAGATGTGATGAGCGATGGAACGAGTGGAAGCGCGGTGTGGTTGTTGTCGTGCGCCATGGCGGAGGGGGCGAGCGCGCAGGAAGTGCAACCGTTATTTGAGGAATTGGTCAAGTTTGAGGTGGATTTGAACAGTGCTGGAAATCGCATCAATCACGGGAAAGGGTTATCTTCGCTCGCGTTGTTGTGCTCGTTGTTGGAGAAGAAGTTGTTGACGCCGGCAGAGCGCACGATGCGAGAGAAGCGGGCGTTCGAGAGAGACGTTCACCAGGATGAGACGATGAAAGAGGTGACTCTGGAAGGGAAACTGTATGAGGATCGAGTGAAGATGATCAGAAAGCAAGTCGACGATCGTAACGTCGCTTTCACGCAGACACCGAGAGCAATCGTTGATTTTGCCACCGCGCTGCTCGCCGCCGGCGCGGAAGTCAACGGCAAGTACCGCATACAACCGGAGACGAGTGATATCGCCGATAGTCGAATCGCCCCGTATGAAGGCACCCCAGGCACGAATGGTACAGCGCTTTTCTTCTGCGCATTGGCCATCATTTCGGGCGCTGGTGATGAAGTGCTCGAATTGGCCGCGTGTCTCATAACGCAGGGCGCGAGCGCGAACAGCGAATGTGAGCGGCCGGGTCGCAACGCGTGCTGCGGTGACTTCCTCACACCCTTGACAGTCTGCTGTGCTGCTTTGGAGTCAAGTATAGCGTACGAATTGGATTACCAGCACTGCTGTAGAATAGCGAAACTCGCAGGCTTGATGTGCTTGCAGTGCAAGGACGTCAAGTACAACATTGAGTCGATTTTCACGTACAGACTCGGAGCTGAAGACATCCGAAGTCGACGAATAGCGCCGGTCGAGTGCCACACATCTTTACGCGGCACAGCTCTTTTCATACTTGCGTGCGCCGTCGCTGAGGGTGTCGGCTCTCCAGCGATGGTGCTTCTGGACTTACTTTTAGAAAAGGTGGAACGATACCACCTCGACGTGGTTGGAGCCAGACCTCACCACGGTCGAAAATTACCACTGCTCGCCATGATCATCGACTGCATTGATGCGCCGTACGGATTCAACGAGCATGGGGTTTTAGATACTAGGAGTTGGTGGGAATCTGCCGCTGTGAAGGCGAACATCTCAGACACTGGAAGTGTCATGGGCTCGCAGCTCTCTGCGCAAGGACCGACTCAGCGACGTCTTCACGGCGTGAATGAAGAAGACGTAGTTTCTTTAGAGTCCTTCTTACCTGATATCAACGACGCCGCTTTCGGTGGGCAAGGTGCGGTGGCGCGTCGCGAACAGCTCGAGACGGAGAGAAATCGAAGGGAGCACTTGAAGACGAATTCTGAGATCGCGGCTGAAGAGGAGCACGAAAGAAAAGCGCGTGACATTGCCGCGGCGATCGCTGAGGCAGAGCGAGATAAAAGACGGAGCGAAGATGTTTCGAACCCTCCGGAATCTGTGGCGGTAGACGAAGAGGAATCTGTGGCGGTAGACGAAGAGGGTGCCACCATGTACACAGATGAAGACGGAAAATCCTTTGTCGTCGGATTTACTAAGGAAATGCTTCGAACAAAATCCGGCGTGTTCGATGAGGCAAAGAGGACACCCGAAGAGCTTGAACGAGCCCGTGCGCAAGCGTGCACGAGACGTAACGCACGTTTTGAGAGCTTAATTGCCATGGCAAAGCAAGTTACGATCTCTCTCATTGAAAACACAGACAAAGCATTACTTGAAGTCAGCGAGAAGTTGGCGCTCGGTGATGAAAATGATGTGCTCGTTTTCAATCGAGCGACACAGGCGAGGCTCGATTGTATCGATGTTGCCAAATCCTTATTGAAGCTTGGGGTCAACCCAAACGTACGGATGCCTCTTGGAAGAGAGTTTGCGCACACGTGCGCCGAAACCAGTGCGACTCCGTTGACCATGGTGTGTGGTTACATCGCAAGGAATATGCTCGAGGTCTATCCGCTCTTTGATTTGCTCCTCGAACATGACGCAGACATCAACACACGTGGCCTAGGTCCGTATCCCATCTCTGCGCCTCCGCTTTTCACCATAGCGTTGGCGCTCTACCATGGCGTAGAAGGTGCGGATGACGCCATGCTAAAGCTCCTGCCTCGTAACGCCGTCGTTGATCTCAACGCAATCTTCCCGGATGGCAGTAAAAGTACGACGTTGATTCAGCTAATACATGCTTTACGCGCTGGTAAAGCAGATCGGGGCAAAGTATTAATGCTGATAAAACAATTAATCAACATGGGAGCAGACCCAAACTTGTGTTGCGTCGAAGTATACAACGAGGAAGTACCACCTGCCTATCTCGAAGCAATTAAGCTGACGAATCACTTATTGCCGCCCGTATCATTCGCCATGCTGCCAGAGGATACTATGATTGGTTCGCACGCCGAGGAGAACGCGCAAGTGGCATCGGTTGTACACAGACTCAGAAGTCCGTCGATGCAACTTGATCTGGTTGAAGCTGGCGAGCAGTACGACCTGAGCGAGGACGAGATGAGCGTACTAGAATTCGGCAAAATCTTCAACGAAGTCGCACATCTAAATAAAATCAAAGATTCTGGGGCTGATGACGATTCTGAGTCGGTGAGATCTTCCATGTTTGGTTCGGTGAGCAACTTTAATTTCGGAGCACCGTTCCCGGCGCTTCCTTCTCGGGTAGGCGAATGTCAATACCCGCCTTTGTTTTGGGCCATTGAAGCCGGAGCAAAAGAGGGACATAAAGAGTCACTAGAGCTCGTCTTAGTTTTGCTCGATGCTGGCGCTGATGTCAGGAGAATGATCGGCAAGAATTTCTACTCTTGGGTTGAAGGGAGCCTGGTCGCCATGGCCGTGACGGCTGCGATACGGGCCGCCGAGCCGCTGCCACCGCCCGAAGAAAAGCTCGAGCATGACAAGGTAAACGTCGCAGAAGTTTTATTGCGACTTAACCAGGCGGCTGAGCCCGAAGCGCCGCTAGATTCAGGAAAGAGTGACAGTATGGACAATGTTGTCAAGCACGCTCTGGAACACGCCGTTCTCAAGAGACACCCCAGCATCTACTACAAAAAGGGCGAAGACACTCCGAGTTTTTACGAAAAAATTGTACAGACCCGAGATGAAATCGTCTCTGAAATGAGAGAAGACGACAACATCGAAAAAGTACGAATGAGAGCCGTCCTTGAAAGATTGGGCCCAGACCGGCCGACCGATCAGCACGCGTACACCGTCGAAGAAGCTTCGGATGATGGTCTAAACGCAGAAAAGCGCGGACCTCCTGCTCTTAAAATGATTCAAGGTGTGCTACGTCCGGAAGGTTCTCGGTTTGGTCCAGCTAATTTGGCTGCTCGTCGAGACATTCCCGGTCTTGTGCGTACTGTCATCGTCGGTCACACGTCGGTCGAAGCGAGGGCAATCGAATTGGCGAAAAAGGCAAACCAAGAAAAGGAGCGCGCTTTGCGAACACGTGCTTTGAATAACTCCAACACTCATCATCCTTCGGACGTCTCATCTACGTTGAGCGACAGGAATATATATGAGTCTTCTTCTGAGGATACAGACGTTTCAATCACCGAACAACTACAACAAGTCAACATTAAGGAGACGGAATGGGATATACGTGAAGCTGAAGAGAATAAAGAGCGAGATATTGCGAAAGTTGTGCACGGAAACATCGTGCCCACACGCTTGAAAGATGTTGGCATTCGAGCCCAAGCATTGAAGACGAAAGGGGACGAGAGTCGCGTCGAGGCGAATGATAGCGGTGTGCATATTCACTCTCCCAAGCAGCTTAGTGAAAGCACATTTGAAGCCGCATCAGACTCGAAACAACCTCCCGCGTGGGAATCAGACGAGGAGTTTGACGAGGAGAGAGATAAGCCGGATGAAACGGAGATGGAAAAATTATACAACGAGGTGAGTGGGTTTGCTTCTCGCAGCGAGAATGGAGATGCTCAGGTCCTTGACGGAGATTGGGAAACAATTCGTCCGTTGACACGTGAAGAACTGGAGATTCGTCACGAATCACGCGCGAAGACGACCATGGCAGTCGCAATAGCTCTCATAGAACGGAGTGCGACGGATAACATTGATGCGTTTGCCAGAAACCCACTGTTGAAGCAATATGGCGTTGGCTTGGTTCCATACGAGTACACTCCTTTATTTGCTGCTTTATACGGTGCCGCGACGGCCCCATCGCAAAGTCAAATTGAGACCGGCATAGCATTGGCGAAACAGTGCATCAAGAAAGGAGCTGACGTCAACAAGATTGGTTTACACTCGGTACTCGCACCGCGAACAGAGATTGAAGCGGTTACGGCGAGGAATCAGTTGAAGTCGCATCGCATCAAACGCTACAGAGAACTCCGGGATAGATACGTCAACGACGGGGATATAACGGCTCTCAACGAAAAGCTTGATGACGATTTCACACTGGAGCCACCAGATTCGGTGTCGTTGAGAAGTTATCCTCTGATGTGGGCTGTCACCGCGGCGATTCGTGCCGAGTCGAGGAAACTTGGTTGCGAGGAAATCGTTCGCTACATGCTCATGGAAGGCGCTGATCCGACCTCAATTTCTTTACAACCGATCAGCGAACGTCAAGGACCCGACGCGAGATTGAATACCGGTAACGTGCTCTATCTGTGGGGTACGGCTGAAGACTTGTTTCGCGCATCGCAGGATCGATACCAGTCTGTCATAAGTATCCGACTTTGCATAGCGCGCATGCTGTCAGAGTGCGGTGCTCGGTCCTCGTATCGCGTGAACACAAACATGCCCTACGTCGTTAATCGGACGGAAGCCGCCGCCGCGGGCAAGTGGCTCGTGAAGGGAAGCGAGGGGTTCGGCGTCGCAGCCGCCCCCGAGAACGACTCATCGGTCATCTATCAAATCGAGCCGTTCTCCCAACGCGTCGCCCGCGCTATGTACGACGATGGAGACGTTCACAAACGACACGTCGCCGTCGAATCCAACCACGAACGAAGAATCAACTCACTCGTCGTTGATCAGGGTACGAGCGACGCAGTCGGTTCTTGGATGTGGTTGAAGAAGGACGAGGTTGAAACAGAAACGCCCCCGCCAGTTTCGGATAACCAAGGACTTCGATTCAAATCTACCGCCGATCTCGATTACGTGGTTCCAAAGTATCCCGGTCAAATCGAGTTGTTCCAGCGTAGGAAAGTTGCGTGGCCAATGCTCGCCGACGTTCGTCGACATAGTAAGGGAGAGGCGATCAACATCGCCCAAGAGGAGGAGACAAAAGCTGAGACGATAACGAAAAAAGCGTTGCGACGAATGCAAGCGTTAGCGATTCGAAGCGCATTCAACTCAGAGGAACCCGACGTACCGCAAGGGATCATAGATGCAACTCTTCTACCGGGCAAACTGTTGAAATGATTACACATGTAATATACATCATACTGTGACCCTACTCACATGGAGTAACGCGGGAATACTACATCTAATGAGCGCGCGCGTACGCTAGCTTGGTGCGTTTGTGCACCAGACTCAAAGAAATCTCTTAGTTGAACGCGTTTCACCTCCTTGCGTTGAGCGCGAACCGTCGGCTGCGAGCGTTTCGCCAACAACTGCTTCACAGATTTTGTAAAGCCATTCAACACGCCTCGCGTGCGACCATCCTCGTGATGCGCGCTCGACTCTTGCAAAACGACCATCTCCCCGTCATCGCCCTTCCGCGTTTTAACCGTGCGCGAATGCCGACTTCCTCGAGACCGCTTTGCTCCTCGTTTTTCTGCGCTCGCGAATACTTTTCCCTCCTCGAGTACCGTCTCTTCATCGATCGTATCCAGAGATAAAGAGCCGAACGACTCCATCTCTGATTCGATGTTCCCTTTATCGTTGCAACTAAATCTTCGGAATGATCCTTCAGCGTTGCGCCACTCTGGTAAGACAAAACGCAAATGCTTGGCCTTTAGATGTTTCACCAGCACCTTGGAAAATCGCTCTCGCGTGCAAACCTTTGGTAAACGGTCATTTATGGTGCCATCGACCAACGCAGGAAGTAACACTTCTAACTCCGTCGTGTACATCACGATCGCCACCCGCTCACGAGCGTCACCCTTGGCTCGAGCGTTCGCGCCAGCGTTGCCGCGCGTCGCCGGTTTCCCATCCAACGCTCGCATGTACTGCGCCGCCGTCACTCCATTGCATTCTGGCATGTTATAGTCGATGACTACCAGCATCAAATCACACATCGGATCATTTTGCAACGCCTCGTATTGCTGAATACCCTTGCGCCCATCGCTCGAGAGTTCCACGCGCACGTCGCACGTAAACGTCGCCTGCAGCACCTTGGTCACCGCTCGCAAATTCACCGCGCAATCATCCACCACAAGCACCGTCGGTCGAGCGCCATCGAATGCGCCTTCCTCGCGCGCGCGCTCGCCTCCCACGCGCACCTCACACTCCGTGACCCCGTCTCCGCGTTCCCATTCCTCGACGAACCCGTCCGCCGTCGTCTCGTCGCTCTCGTCGCTCTCCCCGCGCGTCGCCGCCTTTGCCTCCCTCACCGCCCTCTTTCTCGCGCGCAGCGCCGGCATCGATTCCGTCCGCCGCATCATCATTTTTGTATCGATCTCTTCGCACCTCTTATCAAATCACGGTACGTCTCTCACCGTCTCTCTCTCCCTCTCCCTCTCCCTCTTCCTCTCCCTCTCGAGCGCTTTAGAAAACACCCGAAACCGCACGACACAAATCACGCCCCCCCTCGCGTCGGCGACGTCGAGATTCGTCGCGATTCCTCGAATCCGTGCGAATCGTCACCCACGACGAGTGATGACCGGCGAACGAGTCCCTCCCTCGCGCCCACACGCGCGTGGAAAAAGCGCACGCACCGACGCCGTCCTCTCGCCTCGTCCCACGGCCTCCCTCGTCGAGACGTCGAGACGGACGTCGTCTCCGCGCGCGTCTCGCGTCTCGCGTCTCTCGTCTCGCGTCTCGCGTCTCGCGTCTCGCGTCTCGCGTCTCCCGTCTCCCGTCGTCGTCTCCCGTCGTCCTCGCGCGCGCCACCGTGTGCGACCGTCCCGGCGAAAAAGCGTCCGAGGCGTCGCGAGACGCACGCGCGCGATCGGCGCGGGATCGGCGCGATCGCGATCGAACGTCCGAAAGAGATGGGCTCGATGTGGGTGTGCATATGGATGCGTCCCGCACATATAGGCGTCCGGTCCCCGTGGGTAATAAAAATCAGACGCGTGGCGACGTGTAGACACCGCGACGAGTCGGGACCGGTGATCGCGACCCCCCCCCTTCGGTCGTCGTCGCCGTGGCCCCCCCCTCGCGTCGAGTCGTGATCGGTGAAACGATGGCGCGAGGGCGCGAGGGCGCGATCGCTCGCTCGATCGACCGCGCGATCGACCGCTCGACCGCTCGACGGATGGATGCGGGAGAGGTTGACTCGACGGATCGTGCGTCGAGGATGATCGCCGCGAGTACGAGCGCGGTGTTCGGCGCGCGCGTGCGCGCGGGCGCGACCGCGGTGAGTGGGAGACGAGGAAGAGGCGCGGCGATGACGACGCGCGCGGGCGTTCCCATTCACATCGAGTACTGCGAGAAGTGAAACTACATGCCCCGGGTGAAGATGTTCATCGATAAGACGAACGAGGCTTTACCGGGGAAGTTTGATTTCACGTATAACGACGACGCGGTGTTGAAGGAGACGGTGCCGGAGGGACAGGGGTGGTACCTGGAGAATCAGGCGGAGAAGCCCATCCCGGGCGGCGAAAACGCGTTGTGGAGAAAGGGAGCGTTTGAGGTGTTGCGATTAGACACCAAGGAGCTTCTGTACTCTAAGAAGGCGGAGGGGTCGCACCTCGTCGACGGTAAGGGCGGACCGGAGGGTAAGCTCGGGAAGTTTATCGAAGACGTGATGAAGGCGCAAGCCTAAACGCCGCGCGGGACGGACGAGGGCGCGCGCGCGCGAGAGCCTCGATGGGGGGTGTGAACGCGAGCGATGAGGGTGAATCGCGATGACGGTGACGAGAGACGTTTGAAAGTTATTCCGACACGGTTTTGTCGGACGGACGTGACTCCGATGATCATCGCGACTCCCGGCGGTCGCTCGCTCGACGCCCCTCGCGAGGCGTTACATCGAAACGGCTCGAATGTTAAATCATATTTTGTAATCGCAGACGAGTCGATATTTCGAGACGGAATCGCGCTGCGTTCAGTGGTCGATCGGTTCGTCGCTCGCGTCTTTCGCATCGCGATGAATCGTATGAATTACAAATTATTCAGTCGGATGCGCGTGCGCGCCCGACGCAAATGCGTTGCGCGCCAGGCCGATGTCCGTCTTGATGCGCGCCACGAGCTCTGGGAGAGAATCAAATCTCAACTCTGGGCGTATGAAACCACACACGTCCACCCGCATCGTCTCTCCGTAGAAATCTCTATCGTATTCCGGCGTCGCGTCCGTCGAACCCATCACGTGCACTTCAATCGTCGTTCCGTCTCCGTCCACGAACGTCGGTCTCTTACCCACGTTGAGCACGCACTCGTGCCACGCAGATTCGTCGGCAAGTTTTGCCCAGCCGAAGAAAACACCGAGAGGAAGCGTGCTCAAAAATGCCTCGCCGCCGCACAGTTCAGGATCCAAATTCGCCGTCGGCACGCCCATCTGTTTACTCCCTCTGCCGAACCCAGTCACGACGGGCGCCTCGAGCGTGAAACGCTTCGACAACTCGAACGCCTTGGGAATCGTGAGCACTAACGGATTCTCGTCGTCGTCCGCGCGCAACGATCCTTGAGCGCTCAAATCCTTACCGGCGGATCCGACCGCCGCGAGAGGAAGTCGTCTCACAATGCTCGAGAAATCAAACCCACCGTCGACACCACCCTCCACAGCCCCCGCGGGGCGCTCCGAGATCACCACTCTACCTCCCGGTTTGCACAGCATCACGACCCTCGTCAACGCGTCCACGATCGCCTCTTCGTCGCCTCTATCCACCAAGTGCGCGTTGAACGCCGCTGCGTCGAACGGACCGTGATACGGCTTCAACGCCTTCGTATCGCTCGCTCGCAAAAACCTCACCCCGTGTTCGTTCCCGAGCACGTTCACGCCGCTCTCCAGCGCCTTCCCTCCCGGTCCGCGTCCGAGAGCCTCAGCGCACCGATCGAGCATGGCGTTCGACGCGTCCACGCACAACGCCGTGCACCCGGCCGCGTCGTCACCGCCGGCGATCGCCACCGCGAGCGCCCCCGTCTCGACGCCGATCACGAGCGCGCGCGCGTGTCCGTTTCGCGGCAGCGCCATGGCGCGCGCGATCGCATCCGCGCGCGCGCGCTCGTTCGGTAGCGAACACTCGGTGCATCCAGAGACGGCGTCATCGCGGTCCTCCGCGAGCGTACGCGCGACGCGCGCGCGCGAAAATCGTCGCGTGAGGCGCGTGCATCGTCTCTCGTCGCGCGACGAGACGCTCGTCGTCGTCGACGGCGCGGACACCGCGCGCATGGTCGCGTGTCGAGCTATGGCGTCGTATCGGTCGTATCGGTCGTATCGGTCGTATCGGTTTACAGTCATCCAATCGTTCATCTAATCGTTCATCGAGGCGGTTTACGAATAATCTTTTGCTTCATCTCCTTCGTCGCTCGCTCGACGTGATACGTGCCGTCTTTGTTGCTCAGGCTCACAAAGTTGCCGGAACCGCCGAGCAAGCCGTCTCTCCCCGACAGTCTCACCGCGGCGCGTTGCCACGCGTTCACGTTGGGCACGTTGATCGTCGACGCGGCGTCCATCGCCCCCGTCTCATTCGCTTCCTCCTTGGACGCCTCGGCTTCGATTCGGACGACATCCGCGTACACGCTCGCGTCGTCCAAATTCGTCGTCGCGTCGCAGTGAAACACCATCGTCTCCGTTCCCGCCGCTCGCGCCGCCGCGCACTCCCTCGCATGATCCTCTCGCGCCTTATTCGTCTCATCCTCCTCCGGATCCCCCAACGCATCGATCAATCGCTCTAAACTCTCCGCCGCCTCCCCCGCCAGCTCCGCCTTGCCCTCCAAATACAAGACGCGCGCGAACAAACGCATCTTCGTCACGCAGTGTTTCCCCTTGGCGCGCTCGATCGTCTCCACCCGTCGCTTCAACGCGTTATCATCCATCGTCCGCACGCGCATGAGCGTGTGTTGATACGAATTCGTCCCCACGATGGCCGCTCTCGCCTGTTTCCCCGCGTGTCTGCTCGCGTACTCCCGCGCCGCCGTCTCGTGCGCGGCGTCGTCTCGCGCCTCCTCCTCCTCCTCGACATCGACATCGACGACGGGCGATGTCTCGACGCGTCGTCTCGACGATCGACGCACCGCCGTCGTCGCCTCCGTCGCCGTCGCGCGCGCTCGCCGTCTCTTGGCTGTCCTCGCCGGTTTCGAATTCTCGTCGACGTCTCCCTCGCGCGCGCCGCACGACGACGACGACGGACCGTCGTGCGCGCGAAGATCGCTCGCGAGTATCCCGAGCTTGACCATGATGGCGCGATTCTTCGCGATGTTGGCCGCGCGCGCGCGCTCGTACGGGTTTTCCATCATCTCTGGGCGCGGTCCCGCGGCGTCGACGGCGGCGCGTCGCGGTGTGACGCGCGCGCGCGAAGAATCGATCGATCGGTCGGTCGACGGGCGAGAGGGCGAACGAATTCGGAAGATGCGTGGACGTGTCACTCAAAACGCGCGCGATCACGCGTCGTCGCGCGCGACGATGGACGCCGCGCGCGCGCGAAACTTTTCGAGCGCTCGAAACCTGTGCGAGATGGAATTCTTCGTCTCCGTATCCATCTCCGCGTACGTCACGTCGTATCCGTCGGGTTCGAACACTGGATCCCACCCGAAATCCGTCGGTCCGCGCGCGGGGACGATTTTCCCGTGCGTCTTTCCGACGAACGTCGTCGGTTCCGCGTCGTCCGGTCCCGAGGCGTACGCGAAGACGCACTGCGCGTACGCCGACTTGTCCTCGTACGCCGCCAGCATGTTATTCAATCCCTCGTGTCCCGTCTTCTCTAAAAACCACTTCACGTACGGTCCGGGCAATCCGTTCAGGGCGTTGAAACACAGCGACGTATCCTCCACGAGCGCGGGTCCGCCCAGCGCCGCCGCCGCCAGTCGCGCCTTTTCCCGCGCCACGTCCTCGGGTTCTCCCTGAAGCTCGGGAAGGTCGATCTTCTTCGACGTCAGCGCGAACGACCCGTCTCCACCGACGATGGCGCGCACTTCCTCGAGCTTTTTCGCGTTTCCCGTGACGAAGGTGATCGTCGTCGCCATGGCGCGAGACGCGAACGCGAATGGTTTCTGAAAAAGTGCACGCACGCTCGGGACGTCAGTCGTCCGGTCGTCTCGGGCGTCGTCTCGAGGCGCGTCGCGATGCGGGACGATCGGCGAAACGGTCGCGGTCGCGGTCGCAGTCGCGCGTACTCTCGTCCTCGAGCGCGCGCGCGTCGAGAACGGAAGGGCGACGAGACGACGCGCGAGGCTCGGGCTCGGCCGCATTGTGACGCGTCGCGGGTGGATGCGCGCCGCCCCGGGCGTGTTCTCGGGATGGGCGAGCGGTGCGGGGACGGACGCGTGGTGGGGAAGACGGGCGCGCGCGTCGTCGTCGTCGGCGTCGTCGTCGGCGTCGCGCGCGCGCGTCGTCGCGCGTGGTGAAGGGGAGGCGCCCGAAGGATGCGTGCGCAGGGACGTGCGCGGGCGCGTCGTTCGATTTTGCCGCGCGCGAGAGCTTCGAGCGGTGGCCGCGCTGCAGGCGGAGGCGTTTTATGATCCCGTGATGGGACGCGCGGTTGGGTTCACGCCGTTGGACGCGCCGCTGCGGGCGTACTTTGAGCTGGACGTCTTGGGAGCGCTGCGGAAAAAGTACGCGTACGCGGCGATGGGTCGTTTCGCGCCGCTCGTGATGGAATCCGAGGACGGACGATTGATCGGTGCGATCGAATTGAGCGTGCAACGAGATTTTGAGGTGATGCGCGCGCTCGAGGACGTGCGCGGGTCGACGCGAGACGACGAGTACGCGTATCTGTCGTGCATGTGCGTCGACGAAGATTTTCGAGGACAAAGGATCGCGACGTCGCTCGTTCGCGCGGGCGAAAAAGTCGCCATCACGTGGGGCTTCAATCTCACGACGCTTCACGTGTACGAGGAAAACGACGCGGCGCTTCGAGCGTACGAACGGTGCGGCTATAAAGTGTTGGATAGGCCGTTTCGCACGCCGTACGACGTCGTGAAAAATCAGAGAAAACTTCTCATGGCCAAGCGCGTGAGGTGACCGTTCGCTCGCGACGTTTACTAGTCTCGAACCGCGACGGCGTCGAATCGGACGTCGTCGCGCGTTCACCATTCATTCGTGTAGTGTACTCGCTCGCTCGTAGACGTACATTCATTCGTCGGCGGTCGCGCCTCACTGCGTCCCTCGCCCGCCCGGGCGCGCGCGCGCCCGCAACGCGCGCGACGCGACATGACGATCACCCGTCGCGACGCGCGGTGCGGACTCCTTCGGGTCGTCTCCTTGGCCCTGCCGTGCGCGCGTTTTAAGGAGGAGGATGCGAACGGCGCGCCCGAGGATGTCTCGCGCGCGTCGCGCTCGTCTCGCGACGACGGCACTGCGAGCGAGGGCGCGCGCGCCGGAACGTTCACCGACTCTCGCGACGGGTCGTCGTACTCGTCGTACTCGTCGTACTCGTCGTACTCGTCGCGCTCGTCCGAGTTTTCGGATTACTCGTCGTCGGCGGTCTCGCGCTCCGTCGACGGAATCGACGACGAGCGCGATGGGAGCGGGACGTCGGCGTCGCGGTCGGATGATGGAAAATCAGAATCGTCGACCGATTCGCAGGCGACGGTGAGCGATGCGAGCGACGCGGGGGAGGAGGGCGCGGACGTGCTCGTCGGCGCGGCGACGATTTTAGACGAGAGCGTGGGCGACGTGACGTCGACCAAGGTGGAGTGCGGACCGGACGCGAGCGAGGAGACGATCGAGGCGTTCGTGTCGGAGATCGACGTGGTGCGCGATCCGGACGCGTTCGGGGGTGGGATGCGAGAGAGGGAATTGTTTAAAAAGGCGCTCGCGAAACAAGTGATTTTTAACCAAGGCGAGCGCGTGCTCGCGGAGGGACAGTCTTGGAGCGACGAAGAGGCGATGAAAGGTGGGTACTGCGTGTATTTTGTCGTGCGAGGCGCGTGCGCGGCGACGAAGCTCGTGCACCCGCGACATCCGCGGGCGCACACGCCAGAGGCGCTCGAGTTTGTCAAGGATCCGATGTCAGTGTTGCGGCCCATCCCGACGCAATTCACGCATCTCAACAACGATGCGTACAGCGCCACACCGGCGATTCGGCAGCGTGCGATGGATTTAAAGCGCGCGGATGACTCGGCGGAGGTTGAAGTCGCCAAGTTCATCAGAGGTGCGATCATAGGAGACTACGAAGTCTTGCGGGATCGAATTCCGCGGCGGTGCACGGTGACGGCGCTGGTAGATAACACCGCGCTCGCGGTGATGCGCGCCGATGTGTTTGAAAAGATTTGTCGACCGGGGACGAACATTCGGGAACGAGTCGACGCCGAACACGGGTTGTACGTTTAGTCCTAGGCACTACCAGAATTAGCGGAACAGGTAGCGATGTGAAGATATTTGGAATTTGTCCATGAACAACTTTCGCTATCGTGTGATTAGAATCATCCTTGAGAGAGATCGAGCGCGAACCTACAGGAAAACATCCTTTTCGAGCGCCGCGACGACGTCATCTTGGTCATTCAACCTGGCGACATCCAACGGAGACTTGTCGTCGTTGTTTTGGAGCGTGACGGAGGCGCCGCCGTTGACCAAAAGCTCGACGAGGTCCACGCGACCGTAACCCGCGGCGTAGTGCAACGGCGTGTTCTTGTTGTTATCCGTGGCGTTAACGTTCGCACCATCCTTGATGAGGATCTCGGCGCACTTGACCTCCCCGTAACCGCACGAGAAGTGGAGCGCGGTGCGACCTTCAGCGTCCTTCATGTTGACGTCTTGTCCCGCCTTTAAGAAGCCTTCCAAAGCCTCGACGTCGCCTTCGGACGCCGCGGTGAGGACGGATTCTTCCTCGTCTTCCTCGGCTTCTTCCTCTTCCTCGTCGGCTTCCGCTTCCGGTTCAGAGACCGGTGGCATGCCCGCGGTGAACATCGGGTTCACGTCGCCCATCGCGGCGTTGATCTTCTTCAAAATCTTAGGATCGTTCCAGTACTTCATCATCGCCTGCGGACCACCGGTCTCGATCTCCTTCATGATTTCGCTCATTTCTGGATCATTCTTCAATTCCTCCATCTTCGCCTTCATCTTTTCGGCGGTCGCCGGGTCGTTCATCGTCTGCATCATCGCCTTCATCTCGGGGTTTTCCATCATTTGCTCCCCGAGCTTCTTCGCCATCTGCATAAACGCCGGGTTTTGCATCACCCCTTGCATGGCCTCCATCGCGGCAGCTTGATCCATGCCCGGCATGCCCGGCACGCCCGGCACGCCCGGCATCATGCCGCCGCCCGGCATCCCCAACGCGCCCCCAGGCGGCATGCCGAACCCGGGCGCGCCTCCCGGCAAAGCCCCGAGTTGCGACTGCATGTTCGCCATGTTCGCCTGCATCTGTTCCGCCATCACCTTGAAACTCGGATCATTCGCGATCTGTTCCGACATCTTCTTAATCTCCGGATCATCCAACATCTCTCGAAGCTTTTCCATGTCGAACGGCGACCCGGCGCCGCCCGCGCCGCCCATCGCCCCCGGCGGCATGCCGAATCCGGGAGGTAAATCACCTGCGCACCGCGTCCCGCGTCAGTCATCACCACCGCAGTCATCACGCACACCACTCGCACGACCGTCACCACCGCGCGCATCCCCCACGCGCGATTCACGAACGCGCGCGCTTCATTCATTCATTCATTCATTCGTGCATCCACGCGCGCGTCGCCCACGACCGTCCCGTTCGCGTCCTCGCCTCCCATCGCGCGATCCCACGCGCGTCGTCCCATCCAACCGCGCGTCGACGCACCCGCCATGTTCGCGTCGCTCGACGTCTCTCTTTCGCGCGTCGAGGTGTGCGCGCGCGTCGTCGTCATCCCTCGCGCATCGTTATCTCTCGGCGTGGGTGGTCGATGCCGGGTCGTGACTCGTCAATGACGCGTGTGTGGTCTCGCGTCCGTAGTCGAGTGGTGGAGAGTCCCATGTGGTGTATATTTATGTATGTGTGTGTGCACGCGCGGGCGTCGTCATCCGAATGAATGAATGAATCATCGCGACGCGTCTCGTCGGAGGGCGACGCGCGCGAGGCGTTCGGTCGGTCGCGCGGGACGCGTTCGTTCGCGCGGGACGCGTCGTTCGCGCGTTCGTTCGCGCGCGTCGGTCGCGCTCGGCGAGGCGGGGCGCGGTGCGGGTGACGCGCGCGCGATCGAACGCGCGCGCGCCCGAACGGTTCGAACGACCGGTGGAGGGCGTGGGACGCGCGAGCGGCGCGGGACGGAGGCGCGGGAGACGAGGTCGAGGGAGCGTTGGGAGGTGATGTCGTCGATGGACGCGGTGGGAGCGGTCGAGGACGCGGGGGGGGTGGAGAAGACGGATGATTGGTCGCGCGTGACGCGAGGGTCGCCGGCGGCGGCGGCGGACGGCGAAGACGCGTCGTACGCGAGGGGTGATGAGCGCGGGGCGCTGAATCCGCTCGTGCCCGTGGACGCGCCGGATGCGATGGTGATGGACGATCGGGGGGATGGGGCGTTGGCGGCGGCGGCGGCGGCGATGCGTGAGGGTTTCGGCGGCGGGCTCGGCGCGGAGGGAGAGGGCGCGGCGAGCGCGGCGGCGAGCGCGGAGGACGACGAGCGCGCGGAGGAGTTTGCGTTCGCGGAAGTGCTGTCCAGGGTGAAGCGGGAGGGTATCGGTGCGGGCGCGGCGGCGGCCATGTTCGAGGACGCGTGTTGGCTGCGCGCGCGAGAGTTGCGGATGAGGAGCGAGGCGAAGAGGCGTCGAGCGCCGAGCTTGGCCAATAAGGATGTCGAGGAAGCCGAGGTGCTCGAGCGCGAGGCGCACTCGTGGTCGTTAATTTACCATTTACTCGGTGACGGCGCCACCGTCGAGCGAGAGAGCGCGGCGAAGGAGCTCGAACTGCTCGACGCGACGCCGAGAGTGGACGGCGGCGCGAGCGGAGATTTTCTCGCGCCGCCGCTGCGCAGTCGATTGCGATGCGCGTCTCGCGACGAAGCTCGCGATCCGGTGACTTTTAGATTGAACAGAATAATCGCCTGGTTAGAGGCGAACGCGGCGTCGGCCCTTCGGCGCGCCGAGTTGGACGGTACGGCGTACGACGGTCGTTTTTTGCGAGATGAATGCGATTGGCGCGCCACCGCCGACGCCATCGACTCGTCGGCCAAGTGCGATCCCGATGGGAATCCTCTCGCGACGTCGCTCGATCCGGACGGACCCATGCGCACGAAATCGGCCTTGCATCCCTCCAACGCGGAGGCTGAGGTTCGATTGTGCAAACGTCTGTGGAAACTCATCAGAGCCGGGCGCGTGCAAGAGGCGCGCGACTTGTGTTCCAAGGTTGGTCAACACTGGCGCGCCGCGTCGCTCGGAGGTGCGTCCGGTTGGGGACCCGCACCGGTTGGGTTGACCGCAGACGACGATCTCGAACGCGACATTCGCAGACTTCTGGCGCTTCGCGACGAGGATTCGCTGAAGGCGCAAAACGAAGTCGATCTCAACGACGACTCGTGCGCCGCCGAATGCGACGGCGTGGGACCTTCGCATCGCGCGCTTTGGAAGTGGACGTGCATGCTCGCGGCTCGACACATAGAAAACGCTGGAAAAATGTCGCAAGCACCGGCCGCCAAGTACGAAGCGAGCGTGTACGGGGCGTTGTGCGGCGATTTACAGACGGTTTTGCCAGCGTGCGAGGACGACTGGGAATCGACGGCTTGGGCGTACGCTCGCGCTCTGTTCGATCTTCGCGTCGACGCGGTGATCAACACCGGCAACGTCCTCGCCGACGCGCCGAACTTTGAGCCAGGAAATGTCATTCGGGATCCGACTGAACTGGAAACGACTGACGAATCGGTCGATCGACTTGGGGAGCCGCGCTGGCCGACGCGAGACGTCATCAACGCGACGCCAAAGTCTGTGGAAGAGGTGCTCTTGGTGAAGATGCCAGAGAAATTCCCAGACGCGGACGCGCACCGTACCGTGCAGACGCACTTGATTTTAGGCAAAACGAAGGAACTGCTCCTCGAGCACATGATGAAGTGGATTTTCCCAGAGGAGGAGCTCGCAAGCGAAGGCGAGCGCGTGAGTTTAAAACCGCTCGACGCCGGGCTCACTCGTTTCGTCGCGCACGCACTGCTCTTTTTGGAATCGCTGCTGGCCGAAGGTGGTGGTTTATCTCCGGGTGGTGAACTCTACTATCACTTGAACAAGGTGTTGAATTTGTACGTCGTCCACCTGATTGCCAACAAGAGATACGCACTCGTGCCGGCGTACCTGGTGCACCTGCGCCACCCGCTGCTCATTGAGACGTACGCAAACTTCCTCAACTTACTCGCACCGGCCGTGCACTCTCGCAAGGCGCTGTGCTTCGCCGAAGCGTCGCTTTGGATGGAGATGGAGGGTCTCAGTGGTTGGCGAGCAATCGTCACTCGCGCGCTTCGAGACTCGATCAGTCTCGAAAACGTTCATCGTGGGCCAGACCATCGGCGTTTGATGCTTCAGTGGGCGTGCGTCGCGAAGGAAACGTATCCGGAGGCTGCCAAACAAGCCTGTCTGTTGATTCGTCAGCTCATGTGCCAACGGACGTCGGTCAACGTCTTTAGCGTCGACGGACCCGTTGACGGCGAGTCCAGATCGCGATCGATTCTCGTCGACGAACTCACGGGTAATGTGCAAGAAATCGCCACGGTGAACGGTGCTGCGGGTGCCGCGGCCGAGATTGGCGACTGGGCGCGTTATCTCGCCGCGACGGAAGCTATATCTGGTTGGAAGGAAATTTGGACCGTGAACGAGTCGCGACGGCTGGAGACGCGCGCACAAAACACGCGTCCGTACCCTCCGGATGCGACGATGGACATCGTCGGCGATGAATTAGAAGCGGCGGAACATGTCATTGAGACAGTTCTCGAGCTTCTTCGTTCGGAGAACTGGCTTGACGACGACGAGCTGTACGTCGACGACACCGAAGAGGACACCGCGAACGCGCTCCTTCGCGTCGTCGCCATCCCAGTGCTCAAGTCGTACGACGAAGGGTCTTCCACGGACGTAGAGCATATCGCTCGAGATTTAGAGACGTTACTCGCGTCCAAGTTTGAGCAAGGTTCCGTCAAGGTGAGCGCGACACGCGGCATCGAGCGCGGCGAAAGTCCGGCGAGAGAGGAGGGCGAATACGGACAAGTCGTCGTCCAAATCTCAGCCGACTTTGGCGACTGCGATCGACGCGAGCTGTATCAAGACATCGCGCTCGCCATGTCTGACTGTGTCAAGGGTGACCTTCCGGGTGAAGAAGTCACGCTCGACGTCCAATCGGTCGACGGAAACAGTTCTGCGTTGGTGCACACTCTGTGTCGAGCCGTGTGCGTACCTTCGCTCGTGATTCAAGCGGCGCAAGTTGAAGCCGCCATGCGCAGCGGAACGACGCACGTAGTCGAAATATCGGCGGATCCGAAGTACGGTATTTACAAGTATTTCGCTCCGACCGAATTGAAATGGCTCTTGGAGCTCGCGCGCGAGTCTGGATTGACCATTCTCGAAAAGAACAAATAAACTACTAGACAATAGCTACTACAGTACAGTCATGTGACCACTCGAAGACGACTACACCTCATCAACGCCGATCCCGTTTCCTCTTTAAAAGATCCTCGCGTCTCCATCGCAACTCGAACACTTCGCACGCGTCGTCCTCTGCGAACGAGACGTCCTCCGCCTGGAAAAACTCAAACTTTTCCTTGGCCAATCTCAAAAACTCTTCGTGCGCATCCGGACTTCGTCGCTGCACGCACACGTAACACACGCTGTGCTTCTTCTTTCTCATCAATCGCTCGACGCACCTCACCAACTTTCCGACGAGTGGCACCGAAAACAACACATCCGTTCCCAACACGACGTCGAACGGACCCGCCGCCGCCACCGCGTCCAACTCCTCCTCTTTTTCCCAATCCAACGCCATCGCACGAGGCACCGTCGACGCCCCTCGCGCCTCGAGCGCCTCGACGTTCATCGCCACGTTCGCCCGCGTGACATCGGCCAACACCTTCTCTTGATCCGTCACCACCACGCGCTCGAATCCGTGATCCCTGGCGACGACGAGTCCCACCAGCGCGCACCCGCACCCGAGCTCCACCGCGGCGCGCCCCTCTCGCGTCATCAGCGCCGCGAATCGCGCGTTCGCCCGCAGATAATTCACGAGACAAAACGCCGATTCCCACACGATGCCTCCGCACGAATTCACCACCGATTGGTCCTGGCGCACGCGCAGGTCGTCGTATCGAAACGCGGGCGCATTGGCGAGCTCGAAAAACGCCCCGACGCCGTGCGTCGCGATGAGGGCATCGTAGGATGGAATCTCGGACGAGAAGGACGCGTCATCGATTTTATCAATCGTCGTTCGCGCGCGTCGTGCGTCGGACATGCGCGTCGCGTCGCGTCGCGGTGTGTCGCGAGGAACGTGCGGTGCGCGCATTCGGTGTCGGTGCGCTTTTTCGCTTTTTCGAGCGCGCTCGCGAGGAGGGTCGTGATGATACATGCATCGTTGAATGAATGCGCGTCGTCTAAATTTGATCGACGTCCGGCGTGTCTTCCTCCTCGTCGAACGCCTGGGCCTCGATGTCGGTGTCGGTCTCGGCTAAAAACTCCGCCGTCGTCGTCGGACCGTCTCGCGCGCGCGAGTCTTCGTATTCCTCGATGACTTGCGTAAACGTCGGCATTTCCGCGGCGTCGAGACAGTACAACTCGCCGTCTTTGATGACGAGGGATGCGTTTGGGTTCGATGTCGCGCCGCCGACGGCGACGGCGCTCATGGTACCGTCTTCGCTCGTCAATTGCACGACGGGTTTGGTGAAATCCAACGCTCGATCGTACGCGACGCTGGGCGCGTTGTTGGCGAAGATTAAAAACACCTTGGTCGTGCGCTCCTCGGTGGTGTTGAAGTTGGGAATTCGCCCGCTCTCGAAATCTTCTTCGTTCTTCACGCGAATCTCGGTCCAGGCGATCTCTTGGTAGTACGCCGGAGGAAGCGAGACGAACGCCGACGTGTCGACGCGTCTCGCCTCTTCGACGAAGCGCCCGTACCCGTCTCGTCTGGCGACGTACACCTCGCGAAGATCCAATCGTCCATCGTTCATCTTGGAGACGATGAAATCGATGCCGTCGAGTTCGAGCGCGTGATACGCGTCGGCGGGTTTGGGCAAACCTCGCGGTGACGCCTCGCGTAAACTCACCGTCGTCGCCTCCGTCGGCGTCGGCGTCGGGTTTTCGGATAAATCTGGGAAATCCTTCGGTCCGCGGTACATGTCGTCGCGATCGATTCCGAGTTCGCGCTTGAGATCTTCGTCGTCGAATTCATCCTCGACAAATGACAGGTATCCAGCCGATCGAGAGTAAAACTGATCCTGCGCTGGGACGCCGTCCAGACCGAGTTCGCTCACGCTCGACGGCAACGGATCCTCCGACGGGTCGAAGCCCGTCGCGAAGACGTCGTCGTCGTCGAGGATGAACTTTTCCGTCGCCATGGCGTCCAAACGCGCGGACGACCACGCGGATGGATCAGCGTCGACGTCGACGTCTTCGTCGTCACCCATCATCGCGAGCGGTTCGATGCCCTCTTCGTCCTCGTCCTCGTCCTCATCCTCGTCCTCGTCCTCGTCCTCGTCCTCGTCCTCGTCCTCGTCGTCGTCTTCGACTTCGACGTACACCGTGCCCTCTTCGGAATCGTCAAACGACGCGTTCGCGTCGGTGGACGGTTCGACGGCGGCTTTGGACGCATCGGGCGACGCACGACCGATGAGCACGAGGAAATCGTGATCTCTCGCGAGCGCCTCCTTCAATCCGATCGGTTGAGGCTCCGATCTCGCCACGGCGACGATGGCGCTCAAGACGGCGTCCATGGGTTGACCCGCGCACGAACCCTTGGTTTTAATCGCGCCGAGACTGAAATATTCCCCAGCCTCGGGCGCCCAGACGAGCACGGTGGGCGCATCGACGTCCTTTGACCCGGACTCGATCCAACACACCTTCCATCCGCGACCGACGGCGGAGAGATTGGCGTGCGTGCTCTCGGGCGTGATGCGCAATTCCGCGGCGGCGTCGAGCCATTTTTCTTTTCTCCACGAGTTCGAGCCCGAGGTGTCCAGTCCGCGCGCGGCGCCGACGGTGGAGATGATGGAGCGAGAGACAGTTCCAGAGGGACCGTGGAAATCGTAGTGCACGCCCATGTGCGTGTACAGCGCGCTCGGACTGACGCCGCGGCCCTTGGCCCACGTCGCCGCGAGGCTCTCGTCGCCGTCCTCGTCCACGCCAGCGTTGACCGGCGCTCCGTCCGATTCGATCTGTCGAAAGAGCGTCTGCTCAAACATCTCCCATTCATCACCTCGAGATTGCTTATCCAACTCCAACATGTCCGCGTACACCTCGGCAAAGGTTTGATTGATGTTGAAAATTCTCTCTTGCGCCTCCAACAACTCTCGCGGCGTCTTATAACTCGTCTCATCCATCTCCTCCGCCTCTATCGCCCCTCTCGCCACGTCCGCTTCAAAATAAAACTTCCTCGTCGCTTGCACGTAAAACATCACGATCGGCCTCTTCTGTCCCGCCGGCATATCGCTCGCGCTCGCCCAACACACCTTGTACCCTCGACACCCCGGCAACGGCGTGTGCGAATCCAAAAACGTTATCGGCGCCCTCTTCGACGCATCGTCCCACATCGCTTTCCTCCACGTCGATATCCCTCTCAACTTATTCCCCGAGCTCGCGTGCGCCGCCTTGATCACCTGCTTCCCCTCGGGAGACGACGCCGTGATGAAATTCCACGTCAGCCCCAGGTTTCTCCACACCTCGAGCGCGGGCCACCCTCGGTTTCCCTCCGTCTCCGTCGTCGTCTTCGCCCCCAGGGTCGACGACCCATCGCTCGCGTCCATCGACGCCGCCTCCCTTCGCGTCCTCACCCTCCCACCCGTCCTTCGCGTCCTCCCGTTCGCCCCCGTCCGCGTCGTCCCACGCGAGGTCGTTCGAGGACGTCCACCGCCGCCGCCTCGCGGCCATCGTCCCGAGTCCCACCCTCGCGCGCGCGTCATCCTCGAACCACCTCGCGCGGCGCGCGCGGACGTCGTCGTCGTCACCGCGCTCGACGACATATCGACGATGGACGCCGTCGCGCGTCGGCGTCGTCGTGTGACGCGCGCGCCGCCGTCCCGTCCCAATTCGAGCGCGTCGAGGCGGTCGAGGCGCGCGACGGGGGGGGACTCGAGGCGAGTCACGAACGGTCACGTGGACACGGGTACCGGTCTGTGTCCTTGACGGGTCATGACTCGTCGATCGAGTCCCTCGGGTGCGTCCCGCGCGCGACGCGCGACGCGCGCGCGCGCGTCCGCGCGACGGACGGCGACGCGCGGGATCGGGCCGAGCGGGTCTTCGCGCGCGCGCGAACGCGTCGTCGCGCTCGGTCGGTGCGCTCGTCGGCGACGAATTCGCGCGCGCGCGCGAACGAACGCGAGGCGTGACGACGACGATGATGACGGTGATGACGACGGTGATGACGACGACGGCGCGCGCTGGACGGGGACGTCCGGCGAGTGGGGTCGCGCGGAGAAGTGCGACCGCGTTGTTCTCGACGCCGTCTCGCGTCGGGTCGGCGGCGGCGGCGGCGCGCGCGGTGGCGGCGGAGACGAGCGGTCACGTCGGCGTGTACGACGAACCCGAGACGTACGAGCTCGCGTTCGGGTTTCGTGATTTCGACGCGGAGGTTGCGTTTTTGAGAGAGTGCGTGCGAAAGCACGGCGCGTACGGTGCGCGTGGGATGGGAGCGGATGAAAATCGTGCGTTGACGAGTCTGTTGGAGTTGGGCGCGGGACCGGCGTGGCACTCGGTGGCGGCGGCGCGTCTGGGCGTGCAGGCGGTGGCGTTGGATGCGAGCGCGGCGATGCGCGCGCACGCGCTGAGTAAATTACAAGCGTTGGGTGACGATGCGCCGAGGAACATTCGCGTCGTCGATGGAGACATGCGAGAGATTGATTTAGAACCGATGACGAAGCCGGAGGGCGGGTTTGACTGCGCGACGATGTTGCTCGGCACGGCGGCGCATCTCTTGACGCAAGAGGACGCCGTGCGGTGCCTCAGCGCGGTGCGTCGCAGCTTGAAAAAGGGAGGCATATTCGTCGTCGAGCTCGAACACCCGTGGGATCTGTTCAGCGGTGATCTGAGTCGAGGCGAATCGGACGCGTGGGATCGCGTCGACGCCGAGCGCGGACTCAAGGTGTTCGTCGAGTGGGGACGCGAGGGCGATAACTTTGACATCGAGACTCAAGTGTACGAACGAACCGTCACGTTGACGCTCATGACGCACGACCCGAAGGATGACGACGAATCTGGCGCGCCGAGCGTCAAGGGTGAGGTGATCAAGACGGTGGAGGAAGTGGTGGCGTGTAAAATTTACACCGCGCCCGAATTCGTCGCCCTCGCCGCCGCCGCGGGATTAACCTCCGTCGCCGTGTACGGAGATATGGACACGCGCATGCCCCTGGATGACAAAGACGCGCACAACATGGTGATGGTATTTCGTCGCGACGATTGATTGATGCGTTACGTTGTAATACGCGAAGGAGACGCCTCGCTTCCCGCGCGCGTCCTCGAGCTCGTGCGCTCATTCACGCATCCGCAGTCTTTCGCACGCTCCTCTCGCGCGCATGGCCGCCGTCGCGTGCGTGTGCGCCGCAGCCATCGTCGGTACGTCCTCGCGAGCCTCGCGCGTCGACCGCGCGCCCGTCCCGCGGCCGAATTCTCTCCGGGACGCACCGATGAAGAGACTGACCAACACTTGTCATTCGTTCCTTCGCGCAGGCGTCCCGCGACGCACGGCGGTCGCCGCGGCGTCCACGGTCGGCGCGATGGGCTCGTTCACCACGCTCGCCCTCGCGTACCGCGAACCGCTCAATCGGTGTCGATGCGACGCGACGACGTCCGAGCGCGTCGAGGACGACGCCGACGAGCCCGAAGAGCCGCGGGACGAGGCGCGGACGAAGGCGAAGACGAAGAAGAAACAGTCCAAATCTCCGTTCCGCGCGCACTGTCCCAAGTGTCGCAAACGAACCAACGCCGGCGTAGCGTTGAGTTTCTTATTCTCACCGCTCTACGTCGCCATCGCGAGCGGTATAACCGCCGCCGCCGCGCACGCTGCCGGCGCGCGGTCGCTTCGTCTGGCGCGCGGGCTCGCCGCCGACGCGCGCGCCAGATTCACCACCACTTCGCGCGCGTAGGCAGATAGGCATTCATACTCGTGTAGCATACTCACATCGTCCATCTCGCGCGCGCCGTCTCGCGGTCGCACCGGAATCCTCGCCTCGAGCGCTTTCTTTCCCTCGCGCTTTCTTTCCCTCGCCGCGGCGCCGTCGAGGACAAGAAAAAATGGGAAGATGATGGAGAGATCGTCACACGGCGACGCGACGAACGATCTCGTCATGACCGCTTCGCCGCGCATGATCACGCTCGCTGAGGTGGAGCAACACGCGACGTACGACGATCTCTGGCTCGTCATCGACGGTAAAGTGTACGACGTCACGCCCTTCATGGATGACCATCCGGGCGGGGGTGAGATCATGTTGAACGCGGCGGGGAAGGACGGTACGGACGATTTTGAGGACGTCGGACACTCCCCGGGCGCGCGCGAACAGTTGAAGAAGTACGAGATCGGCGCGTTCGCGGGCGGGGAGAGCTCGAAACCGAGCGGGAATAAGGGGAAGGGCGGGAGCATGACGACGCCCGGCGGCGGCGCGGCGGCGACGGGGTTGTTGCCGGTGTTGGTCGTGTTGTTGGCGCTTTTGGCGGCGATGTTGGGAGCGAAGTGAACGGTGTGAGCGGCTCGGGTGGGCGAGTTCGGCTCGTGCGACGCGTGCGAGACGTTTGCGCGGCGGCGCGCGACGTCGCTCGCCGAACGGAACACTCGCCCAGACGAGACGGCGGTTCGAGCGTCGTTCGCACGATGCGAACGACGCGTCGATCGATGGACGCGATTGTTTTTAATACGATGAAAGATTCTACGTACATTTCCTTTCGTTTGCGCGTGACGCTCGCGTCGGCGTGTCGTTTTCGTTTCTCGCTCGCCGCGTCGACGCTCGCGGGCGACGTCCGAGGCCGACCGCCTCAGAAATCGCCTCTCGACTCGATCGCGCGCGAGACGCCGAGGACGTCATGTCCGGCACCGCGCCGACGCTCGAGTGCGGCGCGCGCGCGAACGCGGTCGTGCACTTCGGCGTCGGGAACGAACTCTTGGTGTGCAATCTCGACGACGCCGGTCGAAACGAAGCGCCCCGATGCGCGACGTGGGCGCGCGTCGGGCGCCTGGGCGCCTCCGTCGCGACGTCCACGTCCGCGGCGTTGTTGACGCTTCGCGAGCGAGAGGTACGCGGCGCGCACCGTCGACACGCGCGCGCGAATCGGTCGTCGATGGCGAGAGGGGAAACGTTTTGAAAGGAAACGCGCGAGACTGACGAAAATGAACGAACTCGCGCTCTCGTGAATCAGGTGCAATCCATCGAGCGAGGGACGTACGTGGAGGATGCGTTTGCGTCTTTGCACGAGTTCAGTCGAGCGGTGGCGGGCGCGCTGGAGGAGGCGTCGAGCTCGGAGGCGGCGGAGGCGGACGCCGAGGACGCGGCGGGCGTTGCGCTGTCTCGCGCAGTGTGGGAACTGTTGGACGTGTACTTCGTCACTCGAGGCGGAGGATTGGGCGTGGGCACGGATGACGTCGTCAAGTGGTATCGGGACAACGCGGCGAGCTTGGCGTTGGGTGATGAGAGCGCGAGCGGGCGTTTGCGAGAGCTTTTAGAGACGTTGCCCAACGCGAGACCGGAGGAAGCGCCGGGGTACTGGGACATCATCGTCACCATGGTCGCCCTGGGATGGGTGGACGCGACGATCGATTTGTTATTGATGCACAGCGCGTGGGCAGAGTGGCGTTTGCGGAAGACGAGCGTTCAGCCGCAAGTCGAGCTCATGGAAGCCGCCATCGCGCTCTTGCGCACGCTTCCCAAATTGGGCGGTGAAGATGGTGCATCGAGCGTGCCGCAGTACACGGCGTATCGAAACGAATGGTTGCGCCAAGTGAAAACCGTGCTCGCCGAGGGAGGTTTGTTCAACAACTGTTGGGGACCGACGGCGGACGGTGTGCGCAACATGCTCCTCGTCTTGTCCGGAGATGAACGCACCATCACCGCGAACGTCGGCAATTGGATCGAACTCATGCTGGCACAATTACAACACGTCCACCCGACGTTGAAGATTCAACGCGAACACGAGAGCTTGGCTCGAACCGCGCGTCAAACGAAGGGCAAGTTGATCACGGACGCGCTGGACTCGCTTCTCATGTACGCCATCGCAGGCGATTCTCAGGGCGTGATATCGGTTTGCTCTCGTCACTTGGATTCCTGGTTTATGGCGTATTCGACGACCATGCTCTCGCGAGCGGGCGGTGCGCAGGCGGACGTGCTTCGTCGACCGACGGCGTCCGGGGCGAGTCAGAGCGAACTGTACATGCTCGAATACTGCTCGTCGTTGGCAACCTCAGAGAACACTCGCGAGTTGGCGGTGCGCATTCTCGCGGCGTGCTGTTCTCAACGCGGCATAGAGATGATGTCGTCTACGCTCATGCGTCTCGCGATCGCAGAAGACGAAAACGAGGTTGAAGACGACGCCCCTGCGAAAGCCGCGTACGCGCTGGCGACGGAAGTCGGACTCACAACCACGAGCGCGCGAATCGCAAAGATGGCGAGCGAGCGCGCGAGGTCGAATGGTTACATCGCGCTCGCGTTCGATTGGCTTCGTCAGTCGAGCGATACCGGGGCGAGCGATCTACTCGCCCGCGGTTTGGTGCGAGTGGGAGAGTGCGGAGACGCCGCCGCGTCGCTCGCTCGCGTAGACAAGTTCATGGCGAAAGATGGCTCCGGCGTGCTCGTGGAAACGAACGAGTTGCACGAAAACGCGGTCGACTTTTATCGCGAACGCGCCAAGTTCGACCAAGCGATGAGGACGCTCAGGGCGTGCTCCGTCGTGGACGAGCGTTCGCGCGACGTGGCGAAAACCGCCGCCGACGCGCTCATCGCCGCCCTAGCGCCGTGTTCCACCCCTCGCGAGCTCTGGACGTCCATCATCATCGATGCCGTGCCCCTCTTCGAGAGTGCCTTCTCCATGAGCGACCTCTTCGACCGAGACGCGTGTCGTCTTCTCGCCGCGCGCGCGCGCTTCGCCGCCGATCTCTCCCGATCCACCTCCGCGTCCAACCTTGACGCCATCTCTGCTCGTCCACCGACGCACATCGACGTCGCCGATCTCACCGTCGCCACCGCCGCGCACGCCGTCGCCAGACTCACCAATCGCGTCGCCTTCGAGACGTAGCGCGTCTCGTCTTGCGCGCGTCTCGCGTAGATTTCCCTCACTAGCCATATAATACCAAAACGTACCCAATCAAATCACACATTTTCCGGTACCGCACGAGGGGAACCAGGGGAGCGAAGCGAACAGACACCCATCGCGTTCCCGCACTCGACGGCGCGTCTTGACCACCGCGCGCGAGCGCACGCGACGAGTTCCCGCGACACGGTGCGTCAACGCATATGTTCGCGCTTTTCACTCGTTCCGCGCGCGTCCCGCGTCCACATCGCGCTCGCACCTCGACGATGGATTCGGGGCAAAAGGGGAACGGGGACGTTCGTTCGCGCGCGCGCATCGACTGACCGACGCCGTCTCTCGCTCGTAGGCGCGCGCGCGAGTCCAATTCGAGGACACATGAACGAAAACGCCACTCGCGGACGTAACGTCGCGGGCGGGATGAAAGAGGGTGCGTTTCGACGACGAACGCGCGATGGGCGCGATGCGCATTTCGATGTCGACACGCCCACCCACGGAAACGAGCGACTCGGACAGACTGACTGACTCTGCGAATGTTTCGCCTCGTAGGCTTACGATCGCAGACGCTCGCGCCGGCGGGGAACCGCGCGGCGCTGTCAAACATTGGGAACATGATGGGCGCCGCGCAAGGGACGAGACAGACGCGTTCGTCCAAGGCGAGGTACGGGATTCGATCGGCGCGCGAAGTCGCGCGAAGCCGCTGGAATCGGATGACTGACTGTGAGCTTGTTCGTGCGCGCGAATCGCCTCGCAGTCAAAATGAAGCCTCGCAATCGCAGGGTGTGTTGAACGCCATCGGTCAGACGGCGCAACAAATCTCGAGATGGGGACGAACCGGTCAGCGCACCAGTCACGGTCGACCGAGAGAGGGAAACCAAACCGGGGGCACGATGACGACGTCGGCGGCGGATGTGGACATGCGCGAGTCGTACTCGTCCCATCTCGAACGAAGCGTCGGCGCGGACGTCATGACAGATGCGTTACCGGATATCGATCTGTACGATCACGATAATCCGCTGTGCGTCACCGAATACGTCAACGACATCTATCAGTATTGGTACAAGGTGGAGGTGCGTGGTTTTCATCCGACGAGCGCGCGCGAGCGAACGCAGCGAGACTCGATGCGCGCGCGCGATAGGAAAATACGCGGAGGAATCGAGAGACTGACATTTTACGTCGCGCATTCGCGTCGATGTGCTCAGCCGGACACGCAAGTTTCCGAACAGTACATGTGCATCCAAACCGACATCAACAGTAAGATGCGCGCCATTCTCATCGACTGGCTCGTCGAGGTGCACCTCAAGTTTAAGCTCATGCCCGAGACTCTCTTCTTGACAACGAATCTCATCGATCGTTTCTTGGCTCAAAAGGCTGTCACTCGCAGAAACTTGCAGCTCGTCGGTGTCACCGCCATGTTGGTGGCGAGCAAGTACGAGGAGATTTGGGCGCCCGAAGTGAGAGATTTCGTGTACATCAGCGACAGAGCGTACACGCGTCAACAAATCTTGGACATGGAGAAGCAAATGCTAAACACGCTCGGTTTTCATCTCACGGTGCCGACGCCGTACCAATTTATGAACCGTTACTTCAAGGCCGCCGGTGGCGACCGCAAGTTTCAGTTGTACGCCTCGTACGCCATCGAGTGCGCGCTCCCGTCGTACGACATGCTCAAGTATTCCGGTAGCAAGTTGGCCGCAGCTGGGGTGTACATCGCGATGAGAGCGTTCCATACCGGGTCTTGGAACCATGTCATGGAGGCGCACACGCGTCTGTCCGAGGCTGACGTCTTCCAGTGCGCGTGCGACATGGCTGAACTCATGCGCAAGGCTCCGACGGCTTCTCTCACCGCCGTGTACAAAAAGTATAGCGGTGAGAAATTCATGAAGATCGCCGCGGTCCCGGTGCCGAGCGATATTCGAATTTCCTAGTCTATCGTCATACCGGGGGTGTTTGCGCATCTCTCGTCGATCGAGCGTCGATCGTGTCTTTCGACACGATTTGCGTTTGTACCGATGATGAACGCGCGCGGCACGATCGAAGCGAGTCGCGTCGCTCGATTGTCCATCTAGTCGTTTCGCCATCGTGAGACGCTCTTTCTGCTCTTCACGTACATATGAAATTGGATAACGTGTAATTTTAGTTGAAAAATATCCGCATCACACGGTTACGCTCTAATCTATTCTACTTGATGTTTACCGCGTCTCGTTCAGCCAACGCTCTAAACTCGTTCCTATTAATTTTACCCATCGCGTTCGCGTAATCCTGAAGTCGCGGAATGAACATGAAATACTTGGGTATTTTGAATCGCGCGAGGCCAGCGTCGACGCAGTGCGCGCGAATGGACGCCTCCGCGGTGTCTTCGTCTTCGACTGCGTTCGCGAGCTCGACGCACGCGCACACGATTTCGCCCCACTTTGGATGAGACGCACCGAAAACGACCGAGGCGGCGACGTGTTCGTGCGAATTCACGACGCGCTCGACTTCTTCCGGCGACACGTTCTCTCCGCCCGTTTTGATGATATCCTTCTTTCGGCCGTACAACCACACGCGCGCGCCGGTTTCTCCGCTCGAGGCGTCCACTTCTTCCACTCGCCCGAGATCACCCGTCGCGAACCACCCGTCGTCGTCGAACGTCTCCGAACGAGGAACGTCGGAGTATCCACGCATCAACGCGGGTCCGCGCACGAGGAGTTGACCTTCGGAATCCGTTTTCACCTCGACGTATCGAGACGCGTTTCCGGCGAACATCGCGTCGTGCGCTAGACGGGGATCCTCCGCATCGAGAAACGTCACAGACGACGTCGTCTCGGTCATCCCGTATGCCATAGTTATTTTACTCTGAGGAAACATCTTTTTGACGGATTCGAGTTGTCCCTCGCGCAATCTCCCCGCGCCGACGAGAATCGTGCGCACCGACGTAAACTCTCGCCCTCTGCACGTCGCGTTCGCTTGCTCGACGAGCATGTGCAGCATCGTCGGCACGGCGATGAACGCGTCGACGCTTTCGCGCTCAATGAGCTCGAGCATCTTTTCCGGATCAAACTTGGACATGAACACGTGTCCGCACCCCGCCGCGAGCGTCGCGTGCGCGCTCGATAGTCCCCCGACGTGAAACAACGGCGCGCAGTGCAAATACGTCTTCGCATCGCCGTACAACCCAGCCTCTAACTTCGCCCGCGTCGCCGACACCACCCCCTCGTGCGTCAACACCGCCGCTTTCGGCATTCCCGTCGTCCCGCTCGTGTACACGAGCGCGCACGCGTCGGCGTCCCCGCCGCTCGTCGTCGGTTCCTCCCACGCAACCTCATCACCCTCCTCCGGCCACGTCGCCTCCTCCGCGCGCACGACCACCACACCCCCACCCCACTCGACGTCCCACCACCTCGCCCGATGCGTCTCATCCAACACGACGACGTCGCACCTCGCCCGTCTCGCCGCGTCCCTCGCCTCGCGTCCCTCCCACCTCGAATTCAACGGCACCGTCGTCCCTCCCATCCCGCACGTCGCCACCCAGTGCGCCAAAAACCTCGCGCTCGTCTCGCACCCGATCCCGACGACGACCTCGTCCCCGTCCTCGCCTCGCGCGCCCCTCGCGGCCTCGAGCGCGCGCGCGGCGTTCCCCACGAGTCCGATGAACGCGGTCCCCGATCGACGCGCGCCGTCGACGTCGACGAACGCGACTCGCGGTCGCGACGAATTATCATCTCCGCCGTCGTCGTCGTCCCTCGCGTACGCGCGCGTCGCCGACCGAGCGACGGACGCGCGCGCCATCGTCTGTTGGTTGGATTCATTCGAAGCGCGCGCGTCACGTCGCGTCTCGGAGATTCATTGTACGAAATCCCGTACAGTATGAGTCAGCCGTTACGACGGCACGAAACGCTCGACCGCGCGCGTCACTCGACGTCTCGCGCGTCCTCGTCGTCGGTCGTCACGCGCGTCGACTTCCGAGACGAGAGCGGTCCGACGACGCGGATCGTTTTTTCCTCGTCGAGAGTCGTCATGTGGCGACGCGGTGACGTCTCTCGAGACGAATACGAGGCGATGGAACGCGCGGCGAGAGTCTTGGTGGCCAAGGAGAATTGGATGGAGGCGTACGTGCATTACACGGCGTGCGCGACGCGCGCGGGGTCGGGGGGTGGGTCCGAGTGGGAAGACTGCGCGCGCGCGCTTTGTAATCGGTCGTTGATGGCGCTGCGGATGGGGGAGTGCGAGAGCGCGCGAGAGGATGCGAGACGCGCGGCGGCGACGGCGGCGGCCGCCGAGGCGAGGCGAGCGCGCGGGGCGGGCGGGAGCGCGGGGAAGTGGCGAGGAAAGGCGGCGTATCGCGAGGGTGCGGCGTGCGTGGGGTTGGAAGCGTACGGTGAGGCGATTGAGGCGTTTCTCGAGGCGTGGCGATGGGCGCCGAGGGACGCGAGCGTGCGAGAAAAGTTGGCGGAGTGCGCGGCGAACGTCGAGACGGCGTACGCGTGTCGCGCGTACGCCGAGGCCATCTCTGAGGGGGAGTCTCCGAACGCGGTATCGCCCAGAGATGGGAAATGGTTGAAACCGATACGTCCCGAGTCGGCGCGCATGTCGAAGAACGCGATGGCGCAGACGCTCGCGGATCTCGTCGTCGGCGTGGAATCGCAGTGGCGAGACGAGTTTCGAGACATGTTTCTATTCGCGCATCAATCGCCGACGACGCTCAGCGCGATGCGTAGAGGTTTTTTGAGCGGTATTCGCGCCGAAATCTACGATCACGCTGCCGATCACGCGCAGGCGGTGAAAGATTATCGCGTGGCCGTGTCGTATTTTCCCGAGTGGGCGCGCGCGTGGAGTGGATACGCGTTGGCGATTGAACGCAATTTCACGTACAACGACGTCACGCGAGTCGAGATCGCGAGTAAAACGGAGCGAGGTGGATACAGCGATGCTCTCATCGTCGATGCTCCAGTCGCGTCGGCGCTGTGGATGAAACGAGCGCTCGAATTGGATGATTCGCGCGACGAGTATCGGCGCGAATTCGAGCGTCTCTCCGCCAAACTCTCCGTCGAGCTTCGGGACGTGCTCGCGCGCGAATGCACCGGCGTCGAGGACGCGCTCGAGTGGCTCGACGAAGATAAATGGGAGAACGCGCCCGAGTACGTTCGTCCGCGGCCCAAGTATTACTATTTTTACGAGTTGATGAAGAAGCGCATCAACGAGCACTATCCGGAACTGCCGCAACCCGTCATGGACAAGCTCTTATCGCTCGACGCGGGCGAGCTCGATCTCTTGTTACAGTATCCACGCGCCATCAAAGGTCAGACGGAAGAATTTCTTGACGTCTACCGTCGTGAGGGCGGCGAATATCTCGCCACGTACAAGACGCCGACGCTCACCTGGGACGAAGTCAAGGCGCTCAAGGGCAAAGGTACGCAAGGTCTCCTCACCGGTGCGCGCCGCACCGCCATCGGCGCCACGCCGGAGGAATCCATCGATCCGGGATCGGGTTTCGATCTCGAAAAAGACACCGATCACGCCATGATCGGCGCGTCCGGCGATGACGGTTTATCTCGCGCCGAACTCGCCGGCGTCCCCGTGAAACCGTCGCTCCCCCCCGACCAACTCCGCGATCACACCGCGCGCGCGCTCGCGTCGAGCGACGCCGCGCCGGACACCGTTCGCGCGCTCGAAGAGGCGGAGAATTCCCCGCTCGAGCGTCGCATCAAGGCTTTGCTCAGAGATTAATAATACATATTGATATGTTATGTACGCGCGTTCGCCTCGTCGTCGCCTCGCGAAAAAGTACACATTGGGCGAGAACATCCCTCCTTTGAGTCCTGAACCGTCGTCGAGTCCCTCCTCCGAAACCCCGCCGTCTCCCCGACGCCGCACATCGCGCCGCGCGCTCGAGCGCGCGCACGCCACGGGGAGGCCAGACGACGGCACGGGCGTCGACCACACGCCTCGTTCGTTCGCGGCGAGCGCGTGCTCTCACAGCGCGCGCGAGGGGGCGGTAGACGCGTCGATTCGCCGCCGCCATGGTGGCGGCCAAGACGACGGATGAGAAGAAGACTCGCGCCGAGAAATCGACGCGAGGCGCGCTCGCGGAGAGCGATCCGATGGAGTGTCTCACGCGTGATCCCACAAAGATGACGGCGCCGATCGGGACGCTTGAGGATAAGTTTGAGCTCTTGCCGGCGTTTCTTAAAGTCAGAGGGCTGGTGCGGCAACACATTGACTCGTTCAACTACCTGGTGAATGAAGAGATTAAGAAAATCATACACGCGAAGGCGAACGAGCGGGTGACGTGCGATAGCGATCCGAATTTCTATCTCAAATACACGAACATTCACGTCGGGAAACCGAGCGTGGAGGAGGATTACGTGGTGGAGGAAATTACGCCCCAGCAGTGTCGACTGCGAGACATGACGTACGCGGCTCCGATCACGGTGGATGTCGAGTACACGCGAGGGAAGGAGATCGTGACGAGGCAGTCAAAGAATGGGTCGACTGGAGTCGTGATCGGTCGGATTCCGCTCATGTTGCGAAGTTCGAGGTGCGTGCTCACGGGGAAGAGCGAGGACGACTTGGCGAGGTTGGGAGAGTGTCCGCTAGATCCCGGGGGATACTTCATCGTCAAGGGCGTGGAGAAAGTGATTTTGATTCAAGAACAGTTGAGCAAGAATAGAATTATCATAGAAGTCGACGCCAAGGGAGAGATTGGAGCTTCCGTCACCTCGTCGACGCACGAAAGAAAGAGTAAAACAAACATCGTGGTGAAACACGGCAAGTTTTACCTCAGACACAACACGTTTGCGGATGACATTCCAATCATGATCGTTCTCAAAGCCATGGGTTTCGAGAGCGACCAGGAGGTCGTTCAGATGATTGGCGCAGAGCCAGCGTACGCGACGTTGTTGGCGCCGACGTTGCAGGAGTGTCAGGCGAGCGGTATTTTTACGACGCAACAAGCGTTGGAGTATTGCGGATCAAAGGTTCGCGTCGTTAAGATGCAAGCCCCTCGTCCGGGTGCTCGCACATACTCTCGCTCACGCATTGACGAAGCGCGCGATATTTTCGCGGGCGTTGTGCTCGCGCACGTGCCGGTGGTTTCGTACGATTTCAGGCAAAAGTGCGCGTATATCTCCATCATGATTCGCAGAATTCTCAACGCCATGCTCGATCCGACAAAGATTGACGACAAAGATTACTACGGTAATAAACGTCTCGAACTCGCGGGGCAATTACTCGCTCTGCTGTTCGAAGATTGCTTCAAGAGATTGAACGCTGACCTCAAGCGTCAGGCTGACGCGGTGTTGTCAAAGGCGAATCGCGCGACACAGTTTGACATCTTGAAGTGCATTCGTCAAGACACGCTGAGTAACGGCTTAGAGCACGCTATCTCGAGCGGTAACTGGACCGTGAAGCGTTTTAGAATGGAAAGAAAAGGCGTGACGCAGGTGTTGAGTAGGTTGAGCTTTATTAGTGCTCTCGGTATGATGACGCGGATCACGTCTCAGTTTGAAAAGACGAGAAAAGTATCCGGTCCTCGCGCGTTGCAGCCGAGTCAGTGGGGTATGCTTTGTCCGAGCGACACCCCCGAAGGTGAATCATGTGGTTTGGTGAAAAACCTCGCGTTAATGACGCATGTGACGACGGATGACGAGGAAGAACCTCTTCGTCGTCTCGCGCATGCGCTCGGCGTCGAGCCGCTCACGTGGCTAAACGGTAGCGAGATGCACGCGCCTCGCGGCGCGCACGTGTTGATGAATGGTTCTCTGCTCGGCGTGCACGCGCAGCCGGAAGCGTTCTCACACGCGTTCAGAAAGCTTCGACGCGCTGGAAGAATCGGTGAGTTTGTGTCCGTGTACACCGCGGACGGATGCGTGTACATCTCGTCTGACGGGGGACGCGTGTGCCGGCCGCTCATTATTATCGAGCGAGGTGAACCGTTGCTGACGCAAGAACACCTGGATGAACTTAAGGATGGCCATCGCACGTTTAACGATTTCTTGCGAGAGGGACTGGTCGAGTACTTGGACGTGAATGAAGAGAATAACTCCTACATCGCGTTATACGAGGACGAAATCAACGACGAGACGACGCACTTGGAGATTGAGCCCTTCACCCTTCTCGGCGTATGCGCGGGTATCATTCCGTACCCGCATCACAATCAATCTCCGCGGAACACGTACCAGTGCGCAATGGGGAAGCAAGCCATGGGAAACATCGCGTTCAATCAATTGAACCGCATGGATACTTTGATGTACCTCCTGGTGTATCCTCAAAAGCCAATCGTGAAGACGAAGACCATAGAATTAATAGGATACGATCGTCTCGGAGCGGGACAAAACGCGACGATCGCGGTCATGTCTTACAGTGGCTACGACATTGAGGATGCCATCGTGATGAATCGCGGGTCGCTCGACCGAGGATTCGGCCGGTGCACGGTGTTGCGCAAGTACGCGGCGCAGGTGAAAAAGTATAGCAATAGGACGATGGATAGAATATGCGGACCAAAAGAGGAGCAAAAGGCGAATCCGAACGGACGTCACCATCTCTTAGACGCCGACGGAATCGCCGCGGTCGGAGGTCGCATCAAGCCTGGCGACATTTACGTCAACAAGCAGACGCCTCTCAACACGCGCGATCCCATGGCGAATCCGCACGGCATGCCCGAAAACATGTACAGATCGAATCCGCTGTCTTACAAGGGTCCCGCGGGAGAGACCGCGATCGTTGACAAGGTGTTACTCACGATGACGGACGAGGGTCAGTTTAACATCAAGACGCTTGTGCGTCAGACGCGGCGTCCCGAGATTGGTGACAAGTTTTCCTCGCGGCACGGTCAAAAGGGCGTGTGCGGTATCATCGTCGATCAAGAGGATTTCCCTTTCAGCGAGCGCGGCATCACGCCTGATCTCATCATGAACCCGCACGGTTTCCCATCGCGAATGACGGTGGGTAAAATGATCGAGCTTCTCGGCGGCAAGGCGGGCTTGGAAAGCGGTCGGTTTCACGACGGCACGGCGTTCGGCGGCGACACGGTGGATTCTATTCAACAAACCTTGGTTGAGGCTGGTTACTCGTACAAAGGCAAAGACATGCTTCATTGCGGCATCACCGGCGAAGCGTTAGAGGTCAACGTCTTCATGGGTCCGGTGTACTATCAAAAGCTCAAACACATGGTGCAGGACAAGATGCACGCGCGCGCCAGAGGTCCGCGCGTTGTCCTCACGCGTCAACCCACCGAGGGTCGCGCTCGCGACGGAGGTTTACGTCTCGGCGAGATGGAACGCGATTGTCTTATCGGATACGGCGCCTCTCAACTCATCTTGGAGCGTCTGATGATCAGTTCCGATCAATTCGAGGCGCAAGTGTGTACCAAGTGCGGCTTGCTCGGATATCGCCATCACATCACCGGTAAAAACGCGTGCACGCTCTGCAAAACCGAAGCCGAGGTCGCCACCCTCAAGCTTCCGTACGCGTGTAAACTCTTATTCCAAGAGCTCCAAGCGATGAACATCGCGCCTCGCGTGCAATTGACCGATTCTAGATTGTAAATTAGAAGACTCCGTCGACGCGCCGCCGCCGCCGACTGGCTGCGCTCTCGCACCGTCCCGAGCGCGGCACACGACGACGCGCGTCGTCGTTGTCGACGACCGACCCGCGAAGAGCGGGTGACGACGCGAAGCCTCGTCTCGTTTCGCCATCGTCGGCGTCTTCGCGTCGTCGGCGTCGCCCGCGCCATGGCGGCGCCGACGAACGCCTCGGTGCCGATCGCGTGCACGGGCACGGAGTGCATCCGATTCACGACGACGGATCGAGATATATACGTCGGGTGCGCGCGACGACGCGCGCGAGAGTGATACCGATGCCCGCCCGCGCGCGGAGCGGTCGCGCGCGCGAGACGAGGGCGCGCGGGCGGCGAAGAAGAGGCGACCGTTGTGCGCCACGTGGAGGACTCGGCCTCGGGGACGACGCGATGCGCGATGCGACGAGCGATGACTGACGGTGAACGCGTCGTCGGGCGACGCGCAGTTTGGGTATCTACGCCACGATCGCATTCGCGGGATTACTCCTGTTCGGACGCATTCGACACGAGATGCCCATTTATTTCGGACGTCTGCGGCTGCGAAACTTGACGTCGCCGCCGCCGCCGTTTAGGACGAAACGCACGTCGAAAGCGCGGAAGAAGGGGGCGTGGAATCGTTTGTTGAAGTATTACTTTGGATGGATTCCGCACATATTGCTCGTGGACGACCGAACGCTGATCGCGACGGCGGGATTGGACGCGTTTGCGTTTTTACGCGTGTGTCAGTTTGGATTGCAGCTCTTCGTGCCGCTGGCGGTGTTCGCCATGATTATCTTGTTGCCCGTGCACGTGCACGGGAACGATCTGGAGTTGCAACACGCTTCATTCGTCGCCTCGAACGTGAACGTCACCGCAGAGCGTCCGATGGGATTGTTGTTGACGACGGTGGCAAACATCGAGTCGAAGAGCGAGGTGCTCTGGTTGCACGTCGTCGGATTGTGGCTGGTGGTTTTATACGCGACATGGTTACTCAGACAACATAGTGAGACGTTCGTGTTGCTTAGGACGCTGTACCTTACCACGCGAGGGGATACTAATCTGTGGCGAGTGGTGCATCAGCCTTCGAATTTCGTCGAACAGATGCTGTTGCAAGGGACGAGCGCGGGGGCGGAGATTGACAACGACGAATTGCGAAAGATGAAGAGCGCAAATTCGGACGATATTAATGCCGCATGCGACGCGCTGGCGGCGATGGATGAAATAGAAGAAGAGAACGGGAACATCGTATCGAGAACGGCGAAGAGGTTGACACGCATGACGACCATGAACGCGAACGCGGAGAGGTCGGAGATTCAGTCGGAGGCCGTGCCCGCGTTCATGTCTGCGAGAGAAGTGAGTAGTCACATAGGCGATGAACCGGCTCCCGACGTGGGGCGACGTCGGCTGACGTCACCCATAGGGACGACGCAGTCGTCTCCGTTCTCGAGACTTTCGTCCCGCCGTGTGAGCTTTCACGTCTCCCCTTCCCAAGCGCAGGGAAACGTAGTGAAAACCTTGAAAGGCGAGGGCGCGTTGATTCCTTCTCCGCAGTCTGTCGAATCGGATGCTAGATTTACGAGAGCAACGCCGCCTGAGGCCAGCGGGCCTTCAACGAGTGGAACTGGTTCGACGTTGACGAAGCCTGGACCCGTCACCGAATCGAAGCACTTCACGTCGTTCACGTCTGGCGAAGGCTCTGAAGAATTAGATTTAAGCGTGAATCCTCCCGTTTCGGAGCCTCCGAACAAAGAAAAGCGCGCAGAAAGACGAAAAATACGTCTCGGCTCGTTCGGATCGCTCGGCGCGATGCCAGCATCCATGAGTGAAAGCATTAAAGCGCGCGAAGCGAAGGAGTCGGCGACGGTGAGCGACGTCAAGCGCGTAGTATCGGATGACGATTTTACCAAAAGAACGTTGATGGACGGGGTCATGAATCCCGAACGCAGTCGTCCCGGAGGGAGTTCCGAGAATATGACGTGGCTCGTGAGCCCGACGAAATCCCCTCGTCGCACGAAACACGTTCGCGCCCCGACGAGAGAAGACATTCCCGACGTCACGCTGACGCCGGCTGTGAAAAAGGCGCTTCAGCGTGTCAAATTCCGAGAAAATGCAGGAGAAGCCGTCGTGCCGGGAGGAACTGGCAGCGAAGGCGCGCAAGTTCGCGCGGAGACCGCTATCACGCACGACTGGTGGGTTGGTTTGGACATCACCAAAGAGTACAATCCTCAATCTCATCAGGGCGTCGAAAACGAAGACGCCGACGCCCTCAGGGCGCCTACGAATCAAGAGATGGATGAGGCGAAGCGTAATCTCTTCGCAGACAATCAACCAGAGCCTCCGATCGACGCGAATTCACCAGTCAGTCGCGCTTCGATTTTTGCCGGCGAACACTTGAACGACGCGCCCGCGGCGGTGCCCGACGTCGATTGCACGAGAACTGTCAACGCCTACGACGAAAAGACGAAACAAATCGTGAGCGTGTGGGCTTCGAGTTACACCGTTCTGATCACAAATATACCATTCGTTCGCGTAATGAACGAAGAGGGGAAAGAATCAGTCGTGCGCGGTCTGCGACAAGTCGATACGACGCTCGAGTACATCTACGGCGGCGAATTCCGCGGACTCATACCAATTTTCGATCATCGGCCAGTGGACGCCCTGTTGGACAGTCGCGACGAGTGCAAGAACTCGATCACAAAGCTCAGAATGCAGATGGCTCGCATGGGGATCATGCCATCGGTGAATCGTCAATCCGTCGATGCGTTCAAGTTTGACAGAGGCCTCACGTCGTTGCGAATGGGCGACACGCGCGTCGTGCACGAGTGGACTTCATTTAGAAAGTATTTCGTCGACGTCCTTCGACCGCCGAAACATTTGAAGAAGCTCGAAATTACAGAGCAAATTGCGGTATTAGAAACTCAACTGAAAGCGATCGAACAGACCATCGTCGAAGTGCGGAAATGTACGTGGGAGGGGTCTCCCGGACCGTGCGCATTCGCGGTGTTTGAGAATCAATTCGCCGCGAGTACGGCGGCACAGTGCATAATATCCCGCGCCACGCACAAGGTATATCGTGCCTTTCCGGCGCCCGGGCCGGATGACGTCAACTGGCAGACGCTCTTACACACAACGTACGAGAATCGAAGCAGAGCGCTGACGGTGTGGCCGCTCATCTTGCTCGTCATGCTCTTCCCGACCGGTATGTTCGCCACGGCGGTGACGAGCGTGTGTCAAGTGCGCCAAACGGATTCGAGACTCGGCGGTGGTGAGTTCTTTGACTGGTACTGTTCGGACGACGCGCGCGTGTATGCCGCGCTCATCTCCGGCGTCCTCCCGCCCGTGCTCCTGACGCTTTGGGAAGTCTTCGTCATTTCCTTTTACATGTTGTACCTGGTGCAAAAGCAGAACGCGCACGTGTCGCTCTCCGCGACCGATCGTCGCTTCTTACGCTTTTACTGGGCATGGGGCGCCGTGAACGTGTTGATCGGAGGTATCTTCGGCGGCGCCATCAGTCTCTTCACGACGACGCTCAACGACACAGTCTCCGTCAACGACGTGCAGTTGCAATTCGGCCGCGTCTTACCCATGAGCAGCAATTTCTTCTTGCTCTTCATCGTCTTCCGCGCCGTCTACCTACCGGTCCAGCGCTTACTCATCCCTCACCCGGGTTCCTTTTGCCTCGGCGCAGAGGTGTTTTGGTGTGAAAAACGCGGCAAGTGCGCGCGCACGTCGAGGGACAAGACGGTTTTGTACTCGCCTCGCGCCGTGCGCATGGGTCGAGAGATTGGCGTCTTCATGCTCGTCATGCTCATCGGTTTGACGTTCGTGTGCGTCGCCCCGATCATACCCATCGCGTGTGCCGTCTTCTACGTCACCAACTTCGTCATCTGGCGCTATCACGTCCTCTACGTCTACGAACGAGGGTACGAATCCAACGGCGCCGTCTGGTTGACGTTTTCGCAGCTCGTCCTCCTCTCCCTCCTCGTCGCCCAAACGTTCCTCTCGTGCGTCTTATTCAGCAAAGAGGCGTACGTTCAGGGCGCCGCGCTCTACGCAACCGTCCCTTACTACCTCTCTCGAATCAACCGCACGATTCACAACGAATTCGGTTCCTCCGCCTCGTGGGGCGTCCCGCTCTCCGAAGCCACCGCCGCGCCGCCGGCGGATTTCGGAGGCGCCATCTACACCCACCCCGCCCTTCGTCCCGCGGCGAGCGGGTGGCATCCAGACGTGGGTAAAGTTTGGAAGGGGTACCCGGGCGTCTGTCGCAAGAACACCACGTGACCGCTCGTGTAAAAAAACAAACGTCTCGACGAAACAAACCTCCGCCGCCGCGCCTCGAACTTTTCGCCGCCGACGCGACAGGCCCCCAACCGAAGGATGCACGCGCCCGTCACTCTCTCGCGTTCGACGATCGACTTCCATGTCGCACGCCGTCGTCTCATCGTCATTCACCGGACGCCTCGTCGTCGCCTCGTCCGCGTTTCGCGCGTCGTCGCGTCGTCGCGTCGTCTCGCGCGCGTCCCGCGCGTCCCCGACCGAGGTGATGATGACGCGGACGAATCGACGCTCGAGCGCGACGACCGGTGGTCGTTCGCACAGCGTCGTCGCGCGATCGAGCGCGGATTCTTCCGTGTCGGCGACCGCGGGCGCGCCCACCGCTTTCGGCGCGGGCGTCAAGCTCGCGGGCTCGGTCGGCGGGCTCTTCGTCGCGGATAAGTGGTTGGAGCACGCGCTGTGCGCGGCGGGCGTGACGTTTCCGAGCGCGTTGATCGGCATGTTCGGTGTGTTGACGGCGCTGTTGGTGACGGAGAGAGTCGTCGGTGAAGAGGCGGCGAACGAGATGGTCGGGGCGGTGTCGCCGGCGTTGAGTTGGATCGCGTCGTGGTTGCCGGTGTTTTACGTGCCGAGTTTGGTGGTGACGCCGTTGGTGGTGACGAAGATTGCGCCGAGCGCGCTGGTGAAAGTGCTCGCGATCGTTGTCGTTGGATTCGTGACGACGATCGCGTTCAGTGCGACGAGCGCGAACGCGATTCGTGGGATGACGGGGACGACGTTGTTGCCGCAACCGGCGGGGAAACCGGCGCCGCCGACGGAGGCGTACGTGTATAAATTATGGGGAGGAGCGCTGGCCGTCGCCGCGGTGTCCGCGATGGTGAGCGGTGAGAACGCGGCCAAGGTGATCACCATGGTTGCCGCCACCGTGTGCTCGTTCTTGGTGGGAAACACGCCGAAAATCAAGGCGAAGATGAATCCCATCGTCACCACCGCCGTCTTGTCCAACATCGCCGCCGCCGCGCTCGGCGCCGTCACGGGTGATGGATGGATGGGCACGCTCAGTCTCTACCGAACCGGCGTGCCGTTCGGGTTGGAATCCATCTCACTTCTCGGCGCGGGCGATCTTTTGATGACCTTTCTCGGCAGCGTCATCCTGAGCTTTGCGTTCAAGGTGTTCGAGGCGAGACGCATCATCGCTCGACACGCCGTGGAGATTTTCGGCTGTCTCATCTCCACCTCTGTCTTCGCCATGTTCACCACCGCGTTCGCTGGAAAATTGCTCGGACTCTCCGCCGCGCTCTCTGCCGCGCTCGTGCCGAGATCCGTCACCGTCGCGCTCGCGATTCCGGTCACCACGCTCCTCGGACATCCGGAGATGGTGAGCGTCACCGCCGCCGGCGTCGTCCTCACCGGTCTCATCGGAAGCTCTCTGTGCGTCAGCATTCTCAACAAGGTGGGCGCCAAGGATCCCATCACGCGAGGTCTCGCCACCGCCGCCTCGGCGCATGGTTTAGGCACCGCCGCGCTCGTGGGGGGCGAACCGAACGCGTTGCCGTACTGCGCGTTGGCGTACGCGCTCTCGGGCATCATCAGCAGCGTGCTCGTCGCTATTCCGGTGGTGCAAGTCGCGCTCATGTCCATCATCGGCGCCGCGTGAGTGTGCTCTGTCGATGCGCGCCTACTACCTTACATTGTTTTGTTACACATCAGTCTAATACCTCCATGGGCGGTTCGAAGCGCTCGTCTCCGTCGCGCCGAGCGATGACGTACGCGTCGAGCGGCACGTCCTCGCATTCCTCCTCCATGCCAACGCACACGATTGCGTTCTTTATCCGTCGCGTGCGCACGATGAATTCATCCTCGCGCGCTCTCAACATGTTTTGAAACGTCTCCGCGCCGCCTCGCGAGTGCGGCGCCGCGAGAACGAGCATGGCGACGCCTCCCGGCGCGAGATAGCGCGTCAGCGCTCGAAACACCCCACCCGCCATGTGTTTCTCGTGTACCACGTCGCTTCCGAGCACGACGTCGAACGAACGCGCGTTTTCTTTATAAAATTCGTCGTCGTCGTTCCAATCCAACCTCGCCGTCGTCGCGCGCCGAGCGAGACCCGCCAGCTCGAGATTCGCCGATGCGAGTCGCTCGACGTTATATCTCGCGTTTCGCACGGCGTCCATTACGCAGTCCGTCATCACCACATCCCAATCCCCACACTGCACCGCGAACGTCATCCCAGCGATCATGGCGCCGCCTCCGATTTCCAAACACCGCCGCCGCCGACCTTTTCGAAAAAATCGCGCGCGCGTCCACGACAACGTCTCCTCCCGACTGATCCACCTCGCGAGCGCCAACGACGAGTGCCACACCATCCCACTCACACTTCTCGTCAATCCACGCTCGCGAACCATTCGCAACCGCAGCGTCAACGGTCTCCGCGCCGACCCGACGCGCGCCAGCGCGAACGTCCCCGGCTGCGCGAGCCCGCGCGCGGGAAACGACGCCCCCGGCGGCGTCGCCCGCGCGCACGCCTCGAAAACCTCCGACGCCAGTTCAAAGAGACTCTCACTCTCTCCGCACTTCCCCACCACGACGTCCGCGAGCGCACCGTCGACGCGTCCGATGGCGCAGACGTACTCCTCGTCCCCGCGCGTCGCCTCGAGCATCGCCTCGAGCGCGCGCCGTCTCGCGTCTCCGTCGCCGCCGCGGAGCGCGCGTCCCCACGCGAGCGCCTCGTCGACGCGCTCGCGCTCGTCGGCGATCGCGCGCTCGTCCTCGGGGAGGACGAGCATGCGTCGTCGGCGCGCGCGCGCGCGCGCGGGGCTCTGGCGGCTGGACATCCATCCGTCGTCACACGCGCGCGCGACGCGCGACGCGAGGCCGAAGCGGACGAACGCCGAAAACGTTTGTGTTCCGATCGAACGCGCGCGCGGGGAGCGCGATAGAGACCACCGAGCGGCGCGAACGGCGCGGGACGCGATCCATCCATCGGCATCATGTCGGACTCCGTCTTGGAGAAGATCGCCGCGATCGAGCTCGAGATGAGCCGAACGCAGAAGAATAAGGCGACGGCCACGCACTTGGGGTCGCTTCGAGCCAAGCTCGCGAAATTGCAGCGAGAGTTGATCGACGCGGCGGGACCGAAGGGTGGACCCAAAGGCGAGGGCTTCGACGTCACCAAGACGGGTGATTGTCGGGTGGGATTGGTCGGGTTTCCCTCGGTCGGGAAGTCGACGCTGTTGACGAAATTGACCGGGGTGTTCTCTGAGGCGGCGGCGTACGAGTTCACGACGTTGACGTGCGTTCCGGGTGTGGTGAGTATTCGACGCGAGAGAGACGCGCGCGCGCGCGCGGGACGACTGACGAGGATGTGTGTTTGATTTTCACTCCATCGCGACGTAGATTAAATACAGAGGCGCTCGCATTCAGCTTCTCGATCTTCCCGGTATCATCGAGGGGGCGAAGGATAACAAGGGTCGAGGGAGACAGGTGATCTCCACCGCGCGGACGTGCGACGTGATCATCATCGTCCTAGACGCCGTCAAGCCGTTTACGCATCGAAAGTTGATTAAACACGAATTGCACGGCGTGGGGATTCGACTGAACAAAACACCTCCGGCGATCACGTTCAATAGAAAGGAAAAGGGTGGCATCGCCTTCACGCCGAATAACAACGGCGAGACGACGTGGTTGGACGAAGAGACGGTGAAGAGCATTTGCGCCGAATACAAGATTCACAACGCCGACGTCAAACTTCACGACGATTGTACCGATGAAGACTTGATCGATGTCATCGAAGGTAACCGTATTTACACTCCGGCGGTGTACGCTGTGAACAAGATGGATTCCGTGTCGCTCGAAGAGCTCGAACTCATGGACGACATGAAGCACTATGTCATGACGTCGTCGGAGAAGGAGTGGAACCTGGACGGTTTGTTGGAGAAAGTGTGGGAGTATCTCGACTTGATTCGAGTGTACACGATGCCTCGCGGCACGCAGCCGAACTTTGACGAACCCATCATCTTGCACAAGAAGTCGTGCAGCGTGGAAGATTTCTGCAACAAGTTACACAAGACCATCATTCGAACGTTTAAACACGCGCTCGTGTGGGGCACGAGCGTGAAGCACCGTCCGCAACGCGTGGGTAAGGAACATGTGCTGCAAGACGAAGACGTCGTACAAATTCAGAAGCAGCACGGATCGTAAGTCGTCCGTCACCGATGTCGAGCGAGGCGTCGTTAGAAACAGACCTAGAAACTACATTCATCGCTAATAAATATACGAGTTGGCAACCAATCACCACGACCACGACGCAAACACCGATTCCGCTCTGTCGTACATGACTTGAAGTCGTCGCGCCTCGTCCAATTCGGCTTTCGTCGGCATCGCAAACGGTTTCACGGGCGACTTGGACCGCTCAACGAATAGTCTCTTCGTGAAGCCATCCTTTGTCGCGCTCGGCGACGGATTTTGCGCTGGTGGCGCGTTCTCTTTACTACTCGCGATAGTCTTTGGCGCTTGTTTCGGCGGCGTCGCCGGCTCCTGCTTCTTCGGAGGAAGCGTTCGCACTAAGCGTTCGTCAAACGTCACCCTGGGAGCGTGTAACCGACCGGGTGAAAGCATGGCGGCGACGAGCTCATCTTCGCTCTCAATATGTCGCGGTTGAATCGGGGAAAGCATGGGCGATGCTTTCATGGCTGATTTGATCGGGCGCTCGGGCGAAGACTGTGCATGATTGCTCGCGTTTGCGACGATGACTTCTTCTGTTGGTTCTTCGATGGGCTCTTTCGGCTTCGTCGGAGACTTGACGTATCGCACGGTGTGAAATTCAGCCTCCGAACGCGCGCAACTCTCATTCTTCTCGGTCACACTTGAGTTTGCATCGACGATTCTTGGCGGTCTTGGCGGCGGAGGCGGCGGCGAGACGACGACGACGTCGTCCATCGAATCTTCCGCCCAAATGTCCGCAAACTTGGACGCCAACTCTCTGGGTTCGGGGACCTTTTTCTTCTTGTTCATCTCCATCTCCGGCTCCACCGCATCACCCGTCGAAGGTACCGGCGACGACGGTCGCAGCGCCGCCGCCCACTCGTCGCTTTCCTCGTCTTCGTCGTCTTCCTCGTCTTCTTGCTCCGCGTTCTCCTCGCTCCCCTCCGCGTTCTCTTCGCTCGTATCCTCGACATCCTCGCGCGTTTCCTTCAGAGGCGTCATCACCGTTCGCACGATCATCTCTTCCTCTCCTCCACCGCTCGCTCGTTCCTCGGCGTCGAAACTGACATCTTCCTCGCCGTCCGTCGTCGCCGCCGCCGCGTCGCCCGGCTCGTCGCCTCGCGGCGTCGCGTCTCCGCCGACCATTCGCAGATTCACCTGCACGCTCGCTCCCGGATACTTACACCCCTCGAGCGCTAAATTCCACGGCGTCGGACCGTTTTTACCGTTCGCGTACGTCCCCGCGACGACGTCGCGCAACGACGCCGTCGCGCTTCCCATGCACTTGTGTCCGCCCATTCGTTTATCCCACACGCTCACGCGCACGACCTCGTCGTCCACGCGCACGGGCGCTCGAAACGTCAATCGTCCGCTCGCGTGCCACTCGGGCGAGCCTCTCGTGCGCTTCGACCGCGTCTTGAATCGCGCGCCCGCGCACTCGACGACGCACAACAGCTTTAAGATGCGAAGCGAGGATGATGATTTAATGCCGCGCGCGCCGTAGACGACGACGTCCAGGGCGCCGTGCGGACGCGCGAGGGCATCGACGCGTCTCGCATCGTCGTCCATGGGCTCGCCCGAGACCGCGCGCGCGGTGACGCGGTGCGAGAGGCGTCGAATGGGGAGAATTGGGAACGGCGCGCGCGCGAGCTACAGTCGTCGCGTGTGAGTTACAGAGGGTCTAGGCGTGAAAGTGAGACGTATGATCACGACCACGTGGTGGCGTGGTAACAGCTGATGATTGGTTTGGATCCTGGAGGCATGAATTGGGTCTCGCCGAGCCCTCGCATGTTCCAATCCTTATCCTTGCCGTTGACGCACATTTTACCGACGAGCCAGGCGTCGATCATGTCGGCGCCCGAGTGGGACATGTATGCTTGAACCTTGCGCACGAAACGGTCGGTGATGACGTAGGATTGTAGACCGGCGACCGCGTTAAACTTATCCCACTTGTAGAGGTGAACGTCCACGGGCGTGCCGTCGTCGCCGTGACCCTTCCACTCCTTCACCAAGTCGCCGCCGTGCGTGTTGCCGAACGACAAGAGCAGAAGATCGGCGTCCTTGGGCATCATATCGATCGCTTTCTGCGTCTCCACGAGCGGAAAATCGGTGTGTTCGATGCCGTCTGATTCAAAAATCAAAGCCTTCTTCAGCCCTCGCTCCTTGACGAGCTGCCATTGGAATAAATGCGCGTACATGCATCCCACGTGGTGCGCCAATCGTCGCCACTCGACGGGAAGTTTCCCATCCTTTGTCTGCTTGCTAAGATCGATGATCTGGAGCCACGGAAGTTCTGCAAGCTTAGCGCCGCGTTGACTCGCCAACTTTCTAACGTCCTTGACGGCGTACTCGACCAAGTGCGTGTTGTCGGGCCACGCCGAGGCGTCGATGCCCTTGGAAATCGTCACCAAGCGCTTCAACTCCGCCGGACCCAGCCCACTTCTGAGCGCCATGCGCTGTAAACTGTCCTCCACGTTTTTCTTGTCCTCTTTCGTGCCCACGGAGACGAAGAAGACGGGCGTGTTCAACTGAGGCTTGTTTCTCGCGAACGGCGCCACGCCCAAACTCGCCAACACCCCCGATCGGGCGTGTCCCACGGGCTTTGTCGACCGCGTCATCGCGCCGCCGAGCGCGATAGCCGCCGCGCCCGGAAGAGAACTCACGTTCGCGTGCGACAAGAGCAAAAACGCCACGGCAAAGACGCCGAGCGTCAGTATCAAGGCGGCGCTGTGAAATCTTTCGCGCCGAACGGCGCGAGCGGTCGACGTCTCATCCCGAAGGAGCGCCTCCGCCGCTCGCGCCTTGCGCGCGCCCTGCGCGAACGCGTCCATGATGACGTTTTCGCGGTATTTCTCGCGGTATCACCGCTCGAGACGATCGCGAGCGCGCGGGGACGCGACGATCACTGGCGTCGGGTCGATTCGGCGTAACACGCTTTGTCGCGCGAGAGAAGAGATGCGTTACAGAAATGAAAGCGTTACAATGGTGGCTACGTCGGCTCACGAACCGACCTGTCCCGACTTTTCCAGGTTTCTCCATTTATCCTTGAGATCGACTTGGGTGCGACCGAGGATTTTGAAGACGTCGTGGTATTGGGCGTGGATGAGCGCCCACTTGCCCTTGCCGTGCTTCTTGACGCCATTCTTCAGGGCGTTGATTTCTTGCTCTCGCCAGGTGATTTTGGGGCGACGAAGCTTCTTCACGGTGCCGGGGTGTATGATGTTCGCGCGCGGGGGCGTGGGGGCGGGACGCTCGCCCGGGGTACCGTGCGTCTCGATGTCATCGTCGTCGTTTGTCGGTATGTGGAGCTGCGCAATGGGCACGTTGTCGATGTGGACCTCCTCCCCGTCAATCACTTGCGTCGGCATGATTTCTTCTTCTTCCTCCTCTTCCTCTTCTTCTTCTTCCTGTCGTTTCGGCGGCGTATCCACCGAGGATCGTCGTCTCCAGCTCATCGCTCGCGAGACGACGGCGCCGATGCTTCCGAACGTCGAGCGCAACTTTTCGACGGGCGATAACGGCGACTTCGGCGGAACGTTCTCGTCGTCCTCAATTCGCGACTTTGATTTCGCCGGCGTGGTGATGGGCGCCACTCTCGCCGGCGACGGCTTATCCGCCGCCGTCGCCACGGCGCGTCGCTTGCGCGGCTCCGCCCTCCCGACGTCTCCCCACGCGCGTTTCGGACTCGTCGTCGTTTTCGCTCGCGATTGCTCCCTCACCGGACTCGGTGTCGATTCTCGTCGTTCAGTCGCTGTCGCGCGCGCGCGCGAGGCCGCCATATCCTCCTGCAACACCGCCAAGCTCGTCTTTTCGCGGCGCAACTCGTCGAGCATCGCGTCCACCGCCGCCAATACCCCCTGCGCGTTCTTCGGTCGCCACGCCGGTCGCTCCTCGTCGAGCTCGGTCGACATCATGAACTGCGATCTCGCCATTCCCGTGCCGCGCGCCAGGGTTTCATACAACTTTTCGTGCAGTTTCCCGACGGTCGCCTTGGTCGCCTTTGGCTTGCGCCACTCCGCCGCCAACGCGTCCGCCGCCGTCGCGAGGCACTGTTCCAAGTACATCAGCGTCGCCGGCGAATCCAGCTCCAACACGCGCTCGTTCATCGAATAACACGCCGCCGAACACGCCTCCAAGGTTTGAATCGCATCCTTCAGCGTCATCTTGGACGTCTCGAGCGCGCGCCGCGCGCTTTGCAGTCGAAAGTGCGCGCGAAATCGTTCGTGAAACTCCTCCGCCGACCGCGTCGACCCCGCGAACGCGCTCAGGAGACTCACCAGCAGGGATTCATCCGCACCCGAGCTCGCCAATTCCTCGATCGCCCACAGCATACCCCGCGCACCGCCGTCGAATTCCGCGCGCGATCCCCCTCGAGGCGCCATCGAATCAAATCGAATCAAATCGAATCAAATCGAATCTCGCGCGCGTTCACCCACGAATCCGTCCGCTCGCGCGCGCGCTCGTCGGCGACGACCGCGTCGCGCGTCCCCCCGCGCGTCTCGGCTCCCTTTTCGTCGGTCCGCTCGTCCCGCGCGCGTCGAGATGACGGTCGTCGGTCGAGATCGAGATCGTCGGTCGAATCAGCCTCAGCGTGTATGAACCGTGTGTCCGACTACTGGTTTTATCTCTCCGACGCGCGCGCGACCCGAATCGACGCTTCATGGAAGGTACAGGCGAGTCGTCCGCAGAGCGTCTCGCGAGGGCGGGGATGAGGCGATTGAGCGCGACGGCGACGGCGACGGCGACGCGTCGACCGTGGTCGTGCGCGATGACGATTGTCGGCGGCGCGGTGGCGTGCGGCGTCGGCGCGGTGGTCGGGGGATTGGCGAGGTTCGACGCGCCGAGGGCGCGAGAGTGGGTCATCGCGAGGGATGAGGCGACGATGCGAGCGGATGCGGGAGAGGCGGCGGTGCGAACGTTGGGAGAGTGCGTGTGCGAGTGAGGGTGGCGTCGGAGTGAGGGGTGGATGGTGGTTTTCGTTCGCGAGCGCGAGAGGATGGGGAATGGGGGGGGGAGGCGACGCGTTCGAGGCGACGACTGACGCGCGATCGCGGCGCGCGTAGGCACGCGTTCGAGGGAAGCGAGACGCTCGAGAGGAGTCAATTAAACGAACTCGGTACGTTTGTGTTCCAATGGGAGTCCTCCGCGCCGGGGAAGAGCGTGTTCACTCGAGAAAATGTATTCGAGATGCGCGAGCTCGAAAGCGTCGTCGCGTCGAGGTACGACGCGTGGTGTCAGATTGCGTACGACGTCGCGTCGAACGCGCCGTTGGGATGTGTGCCTCCGTTATCACCGATCAAGTACTTTTTCCCTTCAATCGGCGCCGACGGGGAAGTCGTCTACGACGGTGAGGGCGAACTCGTGAGCGACCTCAACGCCGTGGTGCGAGACGTCTTCGCCAACGACACGCGCGCGTTCGGATACTTTCTCGGAAATTTCGACCCGGAAACCGACGCTGTCGGCATCACGCGCGCGAAATATTTCATGGGCACGCCTTTCAACGGATTCATGAGCGCGTCGGATCGACCCGAGGCGCAGGACAGAGTGCTTGAGTCATTTCTCGATCCCATCGAGTCGGAGCTCTTCCGACGATTCGGCATGTCGGGAAGCATCGTCTCCAGTCCGTACATGTCACCCGCCGTGGCCGACCCACCCGCAACTTTGATCACGCGATGGGATGCTGAATTCCTTCGTCAAAAAGACGCCGCGCGCGTCATCGCTAGCGACTTGGCGTGGACGATCGGTTCCATCGGCGCGGTGTGGCTCTACGTCGCCGTGAACACGCAATCCTTCTTCATCGCCTTCGTGGGCATGTTCGAAATACTCATATCGTTCCCGATCGCGTTGGTGATCTATCGATTGATCTTTCGCATCGAATACGTCGGAAACATCACGGGGCTGTCGATTTTCATTCTGTTGGGAATCGGCGCGGACGACATCTTCGTCTACTTCGACGCCTACCGTCAGAGCGCGCACGAGCCGGGCGTCGGAGAATCTCTCTCGGATCGATTACTGTATAGCAGCCGACGGGCGTCGAAGGCGATCTTCGTCACGTCGCTGACGACGACTGGCGCGTTCTTGGCCACCGCATTGTCGTGCATCACGCCGCTCGCGGGATTCGGTATCATGTCGGCGACCATGATCAGCGTCATGTTCGCGGTACACGTTCTCCTCTTTCCGCCGGCGCTCGTCATATACGCGCGTCACTTTCAGCCGATGACGCTGTGGACTCGAGTGCTCAGACGCCACGAGAGCGATGACTCGAAGTCTTCGATGGGGGCGATCGAACGGTTCTTCCACGGCCCGTTCTATCGCACACTCGACCATCGATGGTTGCGTCTCGGTCTCCTTTGCGGATTCGTCGCGATGTTCGTCGTGGCGGCCAAATTTTGCCTGCGGCTCGAGACTCCGTCAAAGCTCGAACGATGGTACAGTTCAAAGCACATGACTCAACAGTTTAGCGATAGGGAGCAAACCGCGTTCATGCGGTCTATCGACGATAGCAAGGTTCGCGTGGACGTGTTTTGGGGGCTCGCCGGCGTGGACACGTCCGGTGTCAATCGATGGAATCTGGATTCTCGAGGCCGGTTGCTTCTCGACGACGAGTTCGACGCGACGTCCGAAGCAGCTCAAATGCACGTTCTCAACAGCTGCGCCGCTCTTCGGCACGCGTCTTGCCCCAGGAGCGGATGTTTCGACAACGCGTTGACGGGCGAGGTGCACTGTTTCATGGAAGCGTTTCGCGAATACGTCGGCGCGGAACACTTCCCCGTGCCCCGCGAAGAGTTTCTCAATCGCCTGTGGGACTTCCGAACCAGTGCGTCTGGGTCGACCTTTGCAGACGACATAGGCTTCCGTGATACTTCTGAGCCCAAGAACCTCTTCTTCCTCAGAGTGAGCGCGACTTCAACTCTGCCTCTCCAAGCTCCGGCGTCTGTATCGCGCGTGTATTACGACGCGTTTGAACGTTTGGTGGGCGATTTCAACAGCGCGGCGCCGCAAGGCGTCAAGAGCGGCTCTCAGACGGCGTACGTCGCCTGGACGTGGATGAGAATGCAAGAAACCTTGGTGGAGAACACGTTTCAGGGTATATCTATTTGTTTTTGCATGGCATTTCTCATTCTTTGCGTGAGCACCGGAAATCTCTTGATCGCTTCAACGTGTTCAGCGTGCGTCGCCGGCGTAGTTGTGAGTGTCCTCGGACTTGGCATTTACAAATGTATGCACTGGAACTTGGGAATCCGAGAGACGATCGCGGCGGTGATTCTCATCGGGCTCAGTGTCGACTACGGAATTCATTTGGGGAACGCATACGTAGAGGCGCCATCCGACCGCCGCGGCCGCCGCGAAAGAACGCGCTACGCGTTGACGACCATGGGGACATCGATCGTTGCCTCAGCAATCTCGACCACGATCAGTGGTTCGATCCTGTGGTTGTGCACGCTGGCATTTTTCAGCAAGTTCGCATTCCTCATTTCGACGACCATATTCTTCTCCGTCTGTTGGTCGCTCGTTTGCATTCCGCTTGTGCTCATGGAGCTTGGTCCAGAGGATAATGATTGGAAGATTCGAACGTTATGTCGCTCCGCTACGTTATACATATCAAGGTTGATTTTTAGATCCGACCTTCACGCCAAGTGAAGGCGGACGCGCAAAGCGTCGTATTCGCACAGCATTTCGAGGGGTCATCAGGCGACGGGCGTCGCCGTCGTTTGCAATTGCGCTTGTTCTCCCGATTGGGACGTGTCGTTGAATATGTCATCGAGCGTTTCTTTGAGTGTTTCGATGTGTCGTACGCACAATATGACTTGTTCGACGGTGGAGGCGAAATCATCTGCGTGGGCGTCCCGATGAATCTTTCGAAGAATGTTCACGGCGAGCGGTTGCGCGATGTCCATCGAA